>Ga0114129_10000016_pt1 | contig 127415 bp, 124 predicted proteins | sample RhiMetdeltSRZDD1_FD_80071 | JGI IMG/M metagenome (GOLD analysis project Ga0114129, IMG submission 80071) | Populus rhizosphere microbial communities from Tennessee, USA - Rhizosphere MetaG P. deltoides SRZDD1 (version 2) (version 2) | ecosystem: Host-associated > Plants > Roots > Rhizosphere... | reverse complement strand
TCGTCCTTACGTCGCCGTTGCGCCACGGAGGCGTTGCGCCGAGCGTGGCCGGCGGCCGGCGAGAACGAGCGGGCTCAGTCGGGCGGCTCGGGCGGGTCCGGCTCCTCGTCAGGGTCCGGCTGTTCGGGTCGCGCGGGCGGACCGGCAGCCTCATCGGCACCGTCGTCGGCACCGTCGTCGGCACCGTCGTCGGCACCGTCGTCGGCGGCCTCGTCGGAGGTGCGGCGCTCGATGAACGAGTCCGGAGCGCCGCCGGCCTCGCGGGCGTCGGATTCGGCCAGTACCCCCTCGGCCTGGGCGCGCGGGTCGTCGCTCCCCACCGCCTCCTCTTCCGGCAGCAGGTTCTCGGCTCGGCGTGCCACGCGCGGATCCTGGCTCACGGCCAGCTGGATACCCCGGATGGCGGGCGGAGCAAACGGCAGCCGCCCCGTAGAGTCGCTCGGGAACCGGGCGTCCCGGTCGGCGCTCGTGCTGGTGGGACCGCGGAAGGGGAGTGCGTATGTCAGGACCCGAGACTCTGCCCGGGGTGTGCCCGGTCGCCCGCCGCGCGCTGCTGCTCGGCGCGGGGGCGGCCGGACTGACCGCCCTGCTCGCCGCGTGCGGCGGGGACGGGAAGCCCACGGGCGCGACGCCGACCGGCCCCGCGCCGACCACCGAAGAGGTACCGGCCGGGCCCGACCTGCCCGACGGCGCGCTGGTCGCGGTCGAGGAGGTACCGGTCAACGGCGGCGTGGTGGTCGACGACATCCTGGTCGTCCAGCCCAAGAAGGGTGCGTTCCGGGCGTACGACGCGGTCTGTCCGCACCAGCGCATCCTGGTCAACCCGCCGGATTCGTCCGGCGTGATCATGTGTCCCGGGCACTTGTCGCACTTCAGAGCCTCGGACGGCAGCAGGCTGGATGGCCCCGCACCGCGTGGCCTCGCCAAGATCGATGTGAAGGTCAGCGGCGAATACGTAGTCCGAATCTGACCGTTTTCATTGCTTTTCCGGGTCCCTGCCGTTGAACCGTTGCGTTCGCATTACCGTGTCATTTTGCGACGTGATGGCGACGACAGGAGGACAGAGCATGAGTGAAGCGAGCCGACGGACCGTGCTGGCCGGAGCCGCCGGTGTGACCGCAGCGACGATCCTCGCCGCCTGCGGCACGGAAGGCGACGGTGCCACGCCGAGCACCACAACTGGGGGAGCGGCACCGGGCAACACCGGCGGGGCACCTGCCCCGACCACCGGCGGGGCCGCGGCAGGGCTGGCGAAGACCAGCGACATCCCGGTTGGTGGCGGCAAGGTGTTCGGGTCCGCCGGTGTCGTGGTCACCCAGCCGACGGCCGGTCAGATCAAGGCCTTCAGCTCGACGTGTACGCACATGCAGTGCACACTCGCGAACGTCGAGAACGGAACAATCAACTGTGGATGCCACGGAAGCAGATTCTCGATCGAGGACGGTTCAGTGAGGAACGGCCCCGCCACGCGGCCGCTCCCCGCCAAACAGGTCACCGTGCAAGGGGACACCCTCGTCGTCTCCTGAGGCTGACACTGGAGACAGCGCCCGGCGCCGCCGCCACGGCGCCGGGCGCGCTCGTTGCGGCGCGGGTTTGACAGACCCGCGGATTACGCTTGCGGCGTGGCGGATCCGTCGACGTACCGACCAGCCCCGGGCACTATTCCGGATGCGCCCGGGGTCTACCGGTTCCGCGACCAGACCGGGCGGGTCGTCTACGTCGGCAAGGCGAAGAGCCTTCGCAGCCGGCTCAACTCGTACTTCGGTGACACCTGGAGCATGCATCCGCGTACCCAGCAGATGGTCACCAGCGCGGCCGGCGTCGACTGGGTCACCGTCACCACCGAGGTCGAGGCGCTGCAGCTGGAGTACGCCTGGATCAAGGAGTACGACCCGCGGTTCAACGTGCGGTACCGCGACGACAAGTCGTACCCGTATCTGGCGGTCACGCTCGACGAGCCGTACCCGCGGTTGCAGGTCATGCGGGGCGCCAAGCGCAAGGGGGTGCGCTACTTCGGGCCGTACTCGCACGCCTGGGCGATCCGCGAGACGCTGGACCTGCTGCTGCGGGTCTTCCCGGCGCGGACCTGCAGTAAAGGGGTCTTCAAGCGGGCCGGCCAGATCGGCCGGCCGTGCCTGCTCGGCTACATCGGCAAGTGCTCGGCGCCGTGCGTGGACCGGGTCACGGAGGAGGAGCACCGCCGGATCGTCGAGGAGTTCTGCGAGTTCATGGCCGGGCGCACCGACCGGATGGTGCGCCGGCTCGAACGGGAGATGAAGAAAGCCTCCGACGAGCTGGAGTTCGAGCGGGCCGCACGGTTGCGCGACGACCTGGCCGCGCTGCGACGGGCCATGGAGAAGCAGGCCGTGGTCTTCTCCGACGGTACCGACGCCGATGTCGTCGCCTTCGGCGAGGATCCGCTCGAGGCCGCGGTGCAGGTGTTCCACGTGCGCGGCGGCCGGGTGCGGGGCCAGCGCGGCTGGGTCGTGGAGAAGACCGAGGAACTGTCCACTGGGGACCTGGTACACCACTTCTGCTCGCAGGTGTACGGCGGCGAGTCCGACATCCCGCGCGAGCTGCTGGTGCCGGCGCTGCCGCCGGACGCGGAGGCGCTCGCCGACTGGCTGAGCCAGCACCGCGGCAGCCGGGTCAACCTGCGCGTGCCGCAGCGCGGCGACAAGCGGGCGCTGATGGAGACCGTGGCGCGCAATGCGCAGCAGGCGCTGACGCAGCACAAGCTGCGCCGGGCCGGCGACCTGACCACCCGGAGCCGCGCGCTGGAGGAGATCGCCGAGGCGCTCGGCCTGGACCAGGCGCCGCTGCGGATCGAGTGTTACGACGTCTCCCAGATCCAGGGCACCGACGTGGTCGCGAGCATGGTGGTGTTCGAGGACGGGCTGGCGCGCAAGAGCGAGTACCGGCGCTTCGCCGTTCGGGGCACGGCGACGGACGACCTGAGCGCGCTGTCGGAGGTGCTGCGCCGCCGGTTCGCCCGGCTGGACCTGCGGGCCGAGCCGGATGACGACGGCCTGCCCGGCATCGACCCGACGACCGGGCGGCCGCGCAAGTTCGCCTACCCGCCCCAACTCGTCGTGGTCGACGGCGGCCAGCCACAGGTGAACGCGGCCGCCGCGGTGCTCAGCGAGATGGGGGTCGTCGACGTCACGGTATGCGGCCTGGCGAAGCGGCTGGAGGAGGTGTGGCTGCCCGAGGAGGCGTTCCCGGTCGTGCTGCCGCGCGCCTCGGAAGGGCTCTACCTCCTGCAACGGGTACGCGACGAGGCGCACCGGTTCGCCATCGCCTTCCACCGGCAGCGACGGTCCAAGCGGATGACCGCCTCCGCGCTCGACAGCGTGGCGGGGCTGGGCGAGGTCCGTCGCAAGGCGCTGCTGCGCCGGTTCGGCTCGGTCAAACGGATGGCGGCCGCGTCCCTCGACGAGATCGCCGAGGTGCCCGGCATCGGCCGGCGGACCGCCGAGGCCGTGCTGACGGCGCTCAACCCCGACCGGGAGCCCGGGCCGACCGAAGCCGCCGGGCCGGCCGAAGCCGCCGGGCCGGCCGGGCCGGCCGAGCCGGCTCAGGCTGCCGAGCCGTCCGGCGGCGACCTGGCCGAGCCGTCCCCCTAAGATCTGGACGTGGCCGAACGGACGCCGGCGGAGACCGCCAGCCGGTCGGATACCGACCTGGTGATCGTCACGGGCGTCTCGGGCGGTGGGCGCAGCACGGTCGCGCGAGCCCTGGAGAACGTGGGTTTCTACGTCGTGGACAACCTGCCCCAGGCGCTGATGGTCGACATGGCGGAGTTGGCGTTCGAGGCCGGAGGTACCGCCCGGCACACCGCGATGGTGCTCGACGTGCGCAGCCGCCGCTTCTCCAGCGACCTCGGCGGCGCGATCCGCGCGCTGCGGGAGCGCGGGTTCCGGCCCCGGGTGGTGTTCCTCGACGCGGACGACGAGGTGCTGATCCGGCGGTTCGAGAGCGTACGGCGGCCGCACCCGCTGCAGGGTGACGGCCGGCTCGCCGACGGCATCGCAGCCGAACGCGAGCTGCTCGCCGAGGCGCGCGAGCTGGCCGACATCTTCATCGACACCAGTCACCTGAACGTGAACCAGCTGCGCGGCCGGGTCGAGGAGCTGTTCGGCGCCGAGGACGCCCGCCAGTTGCGGGTCACCGTGCTGTCCTTCGGGTTCAAGTACGGCCTGCCGCCCGACGCGGACTTCGTCCTCGACGCGCGGTTCCTGCCGAACCCGTACTGGGTTCCGGAGCTGCGCGAGCACAGCGGCCGCGACCCGGACGTGAGCAAGTACGTGCTCGGCCAGCGGGGAGCGACCACGTTCGTCGAGACGTACGCCCGGCTGATCAACGGGACCGCAGCCGGGTTCGAGCGGGAGGGGAAGCGGTACCTCACCGTGGCCGTCGGCTGCACCGGCGGCAAGCACCGCAGCGTGGCGATCGCCGAGGACCTGGCCCGCCGGCTGCGTGAGCTGCGGCTGTCCGCCTACGCCCAGCATCGTGACCTGGGCCGCGAATGAGCGAACGAGCGAATCAGCAGGCAATCAGCGGTCGGGTTGTCGCGTTCGGCGGTGGGCACGGGCTCGCCGCCTCGCTGCGGGCGCTGCGGGCCGTGGGCGGCGACCTCGACATCACCGCGGTCGTCACGGTGGCCGACGACGGCGGCTCCAGCGGGCGGCTGCGGGCCGACCGGGGCGCGTTGCCACCGGGTGACCTGCGGCAGGCGCTGGCCGCGCTGGCCGGCGCCGACGAGCTGTCGACCCGTACCGCCCAGCTGTTCCAGCACCGGTTCAACGGGGACGACCCGCTCTCCGGTCACGCGGTCGGGAACCTGGTGCTGTGCGGGCTGATGGAGCTGTACGGCGACCCGGTTGCCGCGCTCGACCACGCGGCCAGGATGGTCCGGGCCGGCGGCCGGGTCCTGCCGATGTCGCGGATCCCGATCGAGATCGAGGCGGAGGTTCTCCAGGCTGGCGGCGTGGTCACGGTCCGCGGCCAGCACGCGGTCGCGGTCGCGCCGGGCCGGGTGGAGACGGTACGGCTGACGCCCGCCGAGCCGCCGGCGTGTGCCGAGGCGCTGGCGGCGGTACGGGCCGCGGACTGGCTCGTCTTCGGGCCCGGGAGCTGGTACACGAGCGTGATCCCGCACCTGCTCGTACCCGAGCTGGCCGAGGCCGTGGTGGCGAGCCCGGCGCGGCGGCTGGTCACGCTGAACCTGGCCCACGAGAACGAAACGGTCGGTTTGTCCCTTGCCGGGCATCTCGCGGCGCTCGCCCGCTACCTGCCTAAATTGCGCCCGGACGTGGTTCTTGCAGACATTCGGGCGGTAGGCGACCCCCAACCGGTCCAACGTGCGGCAGAATCGCTGGGTGCACGGCTCGTGCTCGCCCCCGTGGCGGTTCGGGACGGCACGCCCCGACACGACCCGGTCGCGCTGGCTGCCGCCCTGGTGCCCGTGCTGGGCGCGGCTCGTTAGTACGTGAGAACTGAACCCACCCGAGGTGACAGATGGCGATGACCGCAGAGGTCAAGGACGAGCTGAGCCGGGTCGACGTACCCAAGCCCTGCTGCCGCCGTGCGGAGATGGCCGCTCTGCTCCGATTCGCCGGCGGACTGCACATCGTCTCCGGCCGGGTGGTCGTCGAGGCGGAGCTGGACACCGGTGCCGTGGCGCGCCGGCTGCGCCGTGAGGTCGCCGAGGTGTACGGCTACCCGAGCGAGATCCACGTGCTCGCCTCGGGTGGGCTGCGCAAGGGCAGCCATTACATCGTGCGCGTGGTCAAGGACGGTGAGGCGCTGGCCCGGCAGACCGGGTTGCTCGACGTGCGCGGCCGGCCGGTTCGCGGCCTGCCCCCGCACGTGGTCTCGGCGAACGTGTGCTGCGCGGTGTCCGCGTGGCGCGGGGCGTTCATGGCCCACGGTTCGCTGACCGAGCCGGGCCGGTCCTGCGCGCTGGAGATCACCTGCCCCGGCCCCGAGTCCGCGCTCGCCCTGGTCGGCGCCGCCCGCCGGATCGGCATCACCGCAAAGGCCCGCGAGGTGCGCGGCGTCGACCGGGTGGTGGTCAAGGACGGCGACGCGATCGCCGCGATGCTGGCCCGGATCGGCGCGCACAACGGTGTGCTGAAGTGGGAGGAGCGGCGCGTCCGCCGCGAGGTCCGGGCGACCGCGAACCGGCTGGCGAACTTCGACGACGCCAACCTGCGCCGTTCCGCGCGGGCCGCGGTGGCCGCGGCGGCGCGGGTCACCCGGGCGCTGGAGATCCTCGGCTCCGACGCGCCGCACCACCTCACCTCGGCCGGGCGGCTGCGGCTGGAGCACCGCCAGGCCTCGCTGGAAGAGTTGGGCGCGCTCGCCGACCCGCCGCTGACCAAGGACGCCATCGCGGGGCGGATCCGCCGGCTGCTGGCGCTCGCCGACAAGCGGGCCCGTGATCTCGGCATCCCGGACACCGAGGCGGCCGTCACCCCGGACATGCTGGCGTTCTCCTGACGTTACGTGACCGACGACCCGTCCCGGTCGTACGGGATCCCATGGTTGCCGGCCCGCCGATAGGCTGCCTCCGCTGGGCAGCGACCTGGTTCCTGAGGAACTCACCGGCGACCGGAACCCGCATAAGGTACCGCCACGATGGCCGGCGAGGGACGGGGCAGCGGTACCGGTCGGCGGGATCACCAGGCACCCGGCTGACGTCATTCGTTACGGTGGACAACGGATTCACAGCGCTCGACCGGCGGTTCGACGCGGTGGACGAGCGGTTCGCGGCCGTGGACCGGCGGTTCGATGCGGTGGACGAGCGGCTGGACAACCTCGAGACGACCATGGGCCTGGTGCGCGACGACGTGCGCAAGCTGGACGGCACCCTCCAGACGCTCATCAAGCACATGATCCGCGACGAGCTGAAGGTGGACGCGGTCACCGACGAGTCGTGAGGCGACCCGGCGCGGGGCGGTCAGCCGGCTGACCGCCCCCGCTGGATGATCCACCGGCTCCCTCGGTTAGGTTGTAGGGCGGTGTACGGCGATGAGGCCGGGGAACCCCGTACAACATCAAGAGGAGATGGGACCTGTGACCATCCGGGTTGGCATCAACGGCTTCGGCCGGATCGGCCGCAACTTCTACCGGGCGGTGCTCGCGTCGGGCGCGGACATCGAGCTGGTGGGCGTCAACGACCTCACCGACAACGCGACGCTGGCGCACCTGCTGAAATACGACAGCATCCTGGGCCGGCTCCCGAACGAGGTGAAGGCGACCGCGGACGACATCACCGTCGCCGGGCGGACGTTCAAGGCGTTCGCCGAGCGTGACCCGGCCAAGCTGCCGTGGGGTGACCTGGGTGCCGATGTCGTGATCGAGTCGACCGGGCTGTTCACCGACGCGAACAAGGCCCGCGTGCACATCGACAACGGGGCCAAGAAGGTGATCATCTCGGCGCCGGCGAAGAACGAGGACGTCACGATCGTCCTGGGCGTCAACGAGAAGTCGTACGACCCCGCGAACCACACCATCATCTCCAACGCCTCCTGCACCACGAACTGCCTCGCGCCGATGGCCAAGGTGCTGCACGAGGCGTTCACGATCGAGCGCGGCCTGATGACCACCATCCACGCGTACACGCAGGACCAGAACCTGCAGGACGGGCCGCACTCCGACCTGCGGCGGGCGCGTGCGGCGGCGCTGAACATCGTGCCGACCTCCACCGGCGCCGCCAAGGCGATCGGGCTCGTCCTGCCCGAGCTCAAGGGCAAGCTCGACGGGTACGCGCTGCGCGTACCGATCCCGACCGGCAGCGCCACCGACCTGACCGTGACGATCTCGCGCGAGACCACTGTGGACGAGGTCAACGCCGCGATGAAGGCGGCCGCGACCGGCCCGCTCACCGGCATCCTCAGCTACACCGAGGACGAGATCGTCTCCACCGACATCGTCACCGACCCGGCGTCGTGCATCTTCGACTCCGGCCTCACCAAGGTGATCGGTGACCAGGTCAAGGTCGTCGGCTGGTACGACAACGAGTGGGGCTACTCGAACCGACTCGCCGACCTCGTCATGTACGTGGGTGCCTCCCTCTGATGAGGACGCTCGACGACCTCCTGGCCGAGGGGGTCCAGGGCCGGCGGGTGCTCGTCCGCGCCGACCTCAACGTCCCCATGGACGACGGCGCGATCACCGACGACGGACGGATCCGGGCCGTGCTGCCGACGATCCGGGCGCTGCGCGACGCGGGCGCCACGGTCACGGTCTGCTCGCACCTGGGCCGGCCCAAGGGCGCACCCGACCCGAGGTACGCACTCGCACCGGTCGCCGCCCGCCTGCACGAGCTGCTCGGCACCGACGACGTGACCGTGCGGGAGAACCTGCGCTTCGACCCGCGGGAGACGAGCAAGGACGACGCCGAGCGGCTCGCGTTCGCCCGTGAGCTCGCCGCGGACCAGGACGTCTACGTCAACGACGCGTTCGGCGCCGTGCACCGCAAGCATGCCAGCGTGTACGACGTACCGAAGCTGCTCCCGCACTACGCCGGCGGTCTGGTGCAACGCGAGGTGGAGGTGCTGCGGCGCCTGACCGGAAATCCCGACCGGCCGTACGTCGTGCTGCTCGGCGGATCCAAGGTCTCCGACAAGCTGGCGGTCATCACCGCCCTGCTGCCCACAGTGGACAGACTGCTGGTGGGCGGCGGGATGTGCTTCACGTTCCTCGAGGCGCAGGGCCACGAGGTCGGCGACTCGCTGCTCGAGGCGGACCAGGTGGACACCTGCCGGGACCTGCTCGGGTCCGGGAAGATCGTGCTGCCGGTCGACATCGTGGTCGCGCCCGAGGTCTCCGAGACCGCACCGACCGAGGTGGTGCCGGCGACCGCGATACCCAGCGGGCAGAAGGGTCTCGACATCGGGCCGCGCACCGTGGCGGCGTTCGCGGAGGAGCTGGCCGGCGCCCGTACCGTGTTCTGGAACGGGCCCATGGGGGTCTTCGAGGTGGCGCCGTTCGCGGCCGGTACCCGCGGCGTGGCCCAGGCCATCACCAAGGTGGACGGGTTCACCGTGGTCGGCGGCGGCGACTCGGCCGCGGCCGTCCGCACCCTCGGATTGGACGAGGCTGCCTTCGGGCACATCTCCACCGGCGGCGGCGCGTCGCTGGAGTACCTGGAGGGCAGGACCCTCCCCGGCCTGGCCGCCCTGGAGCAGCAGTGAGCAAACAGCCCGACCGCCGGCCGTTGATGGCCGGCAACTGGAAGATGAACCTGAGCCACCTCGAGGCCATCAAGCTGGTGCAGACGCTGGCGTTCAGCCTCACCGAGCAGCATCTCTCCGACGTCGAGGTGGTGGTGCTGCCGCCGTTCACCAGCATCCGCAGCGTCCAGACCCTGGTCGACGGGGACAAGGTCCTCATCGGGTACGGGGCGCAGGACCTCTCGCCGTACCCGAACGGTGCGTACACCGGGGACGTCTCCGGCCCGATGCTGGCGAAGCTGGGCTGCCAGTACGTGGTCGTCGGCCACTCGGAGCGGCGGGCCTACCACCACGAGGACGACGCGCTGGTCAACGCGAAGGTCAAGGCGGCGCTGGCGAACGAGATGAGCCCGATCCTCTGTGTCGGCGAAGGAATCGACATCCGGGAGGCCGGCGAGCACGTCCCGTACACGCTCGCCCAACTCGAGGTGGCGTTGGACGGGCTGAAGCCGGACCAGGTCGAGAAGATCGTGCTGGCGTACGAGCCGGTGTGGGCGATCGGCACCGGCAAGACGGCCACGCCGGAGGACGCCCAGGAAGTGATCGGCGCGATGCGCGGCCAGCTGCCGGACGGCGTCGCCGACCGGGTCCGGATCCTCTACGGCGGCTCGGTCAAGGCGTCGAACATCGCCGGCATCATGGCCCAGCCGGACATCGACGGCGCGCTCGTCGGCGGTGCGAGCTTGGGCGCGGACGAGTTCGTCCAGATCTGCCGTTACCGCGAGCACATTGCGCGCTAACCGTGCGTAGCTGGTCACAGGGTGGGTTTCGGCCCCTGCGCGGCGCCGCCTAGAGTGTGCCGAGCGAGTCTTCCCGACCACCCGAGGGAATGAGCATGCCTGGTCGTAAGGACGGCGCCCGCCCACGGCTGCGCCAGCAGCTCCTGCGCGGGCGACGCAGCCTGGTCGCGGCCCTGGCCATCGTGTCGATGGCCGCCTCCGCGGCATGTGACACCGCTGATGCCGCCAACGAACCGGATCCGCCGAAGACGGGCGGCACGCTGAACATCATCCTGGCGACCAAGCTGGAGCACCTCGACCCCCAGCGCATCGCGGCGGCCGTGGACGCCAATGTCAGCAGGCTGTTCAGCCGTACGCTGACCACCTTCAAGTCCGAGTCGGGCGCGGGTGCCAGCGAGATCGTCGGGGACCTGGCGACCGACACCGGCCGGCCGAGCGAGGGCAACAAGGTCTGGGAGTTCACGCTCAAGCGCGACGTGAAGTGGCAGGACGGTAACGCGATCACCTGCACGGACGTCAAGTACGGTGTCGAGCGGAACTTCTCCAACCTGTTCACCACCGGCCTGCCGTACCCGGAGCAGCTCCTGCAGAACAACGAGACGCCGTACGAGGGGCCGTTCAAGGGGGACAACAACAACGACAAGGGCCTCGAGTCGGTCACCTGCATCGACGAGAAGACGGTCCGGTTCCAGCTCGAGCAGCCGGTCGGTGACTTCGGCTACGCGGTCGCGCTGCACGTCTTCGCGCCGGTGCCGTTCGGCAAGGACGAGAAGAAGGACCAGTACGACCGGCAGCCGATGTCCAGCGGGCCGTACAAGATCATCGAGTCCACCGACGCGAAGCTGGTGCTCGACCGCAACCCGTTCTGGGTCCGGGCGACCGATCCGGTGCGCAAGGCGTACCCGGACCGGATCGTCATCTCGGTCGACGACAACGTGCCGCAGGTCAGCTACTCGATCATCCAGGACCAGGGCGAGGCGAAGAACTCGGTGCAGCTGGACACCGATGTCGCGTCCAACTTCGTCCAGCAGGTGGTCAACGACCCCGACCTGTCGCAGCGCTTGATCGAGGGCCCGCACACGGGCGTGCGGTACCTGGCCATCAATATGCAGCGGATCAAGAACGTGAACTGCCGCAAGGCGCTCGTGTTCGCGGCGAACAAGCGCAAGTTCCGCAGCGCCCTGGGCGGTCAGATGTTCGGCGACTACGCGACCTCGATCATCGCGCCGGCCCTGCGGGCGCACAAGGAGTTCGACCTCTACAACACGAAGACCAAGCCGGAGGGTGACCGGGACCGGGCGATCGAGCTGCTGGCCGCGGCCGGCAACGCCTGCCCGCGGAAGATCCGGGTCGCGTTCCCCGAGTCGCGCCGCCGGCTGGTGGCCACCGTCGCCGAGTCGTTGCAGCGGGTCGGCATCGAGACCGAGATGGTCGGCATCGACCCGACGAAGTTGAACTATTTCGCGGATGCGATCGGACGGCCGGACAACACGTACGACGTGATGTGGGCCGGCTGGATCGCGGACTGGGCGAACGGCTCCGCGGTGATCCCGCCGCTGTTCAGCAGCGCGGTGATCCCGAAGGGCGAGGACGCCAACGGCAACCAGAACTTCTCGCTGATGGCGGACCAGGAGATCGACCGGCTGATCGACGAGGCGATGGCCGAGACCGATCTCAACCGGCAGTACGAGCTGTGGGGTGCCCTCGACGAGAAGATCATGGATCGGGCGCCGATCATCCCGCTGCTGTACCTGAAGGCGCTGCGGATCGCCGGCACCAACGTGCGCGGCGGGTTCATCCACCCGCAGTACGGCTCGCCCGACGTGACCGCCCTCGGACTGGCGAACCCGTAGCGGTTATCCTTGGCGGGCTGCCCCCGGGCGGCCCGCCCGACACCACCCGAGAGGACCTGTCCCGCCATGCCGATCGCGTTCGCGTACACGTTGATCGCCTTGTTGTTCCTGACGAGCATCCTGTTGACGCTGCTGATCCTGCTGCACCGCGGAAAGGGCGGCGGCCTGTCGAGCATGTTCGGCGGGGGAGTCTCGACCAGCCTGGCCGGGTCCTCGGTGGCCGAGAAGAACCTCGACCGGTACACGATCCTGGTGGGTATTGTCTGGTTTGCCTGCATAGTGGGTCTTGGGTTGTGGTTGAAGATTGCGCAGGGTGGTGCCTGACTGTCAGTCAGTCCTAGACTCATGCGCGGCCCGTGTCGGGCCGCGCACGTGTTTCTGCACGCGAACCTCGGACGATCCGACAGGAGCAACTGATCGTGGCAAGTGGCAGCGCGATTCGTGGTACGCGGGTGGGCTCCAGTCCGACGCGCCCGGTCGAGCGGTGCGAGCCGGCCCCTCGGCGGCCGCTCACCTACTTCTGTACCAACGGGCACTCGGTCGAAGCGCTCTTCGCGGCGGAGGCCCCGCCGCCGTCCGTGTGGGACTGTCCGAAGTGTGGCCTGCCGGCCGGGCTCGACCCGGCCAACCCGCCGGCCCGGCCGCGCGCCGAACCGTACAAGACCCATCTCGCGTACGTGAAGGAGCGGCGCAGCGAGGAGGACGGCGCGGCGATCCTCGCCGAGGCTCTCGCCAACCTGCGCCAGCGCCGCGGCGACTGACCTACGGCCTCCCCTAGCACAAACTCCCGGGACTTAGTGGTTATCGGCTGCGCCATAACCACTAAGTGCCCGCAGTTCGTGCGAACGGGGAGGGTCAGCGGAGGCTGCGGAAGCGGGCCGGCAGGCGGGCCGCGGCGGCGCGGTCGAGCAGCCACAACGTCTGGTCGATGCCCTGGACGCCCGCGGCCGGCAACTGCACCGGCCCGGCGCCGCCGGAGAGCGCCATGCCGACCGCGCCGGCCTTGTCCGTACCGGCCGCGATCAGCCACACCTCTTCGGCGGTGTTGATCGCCGGCAGGGTCACCGTGATCCGTACCGGCGGCGGCTTCGGCGCGCCGCGGACCGCGGCGACCGGGCGGGTCTCGTAGGCGACCGGGTGCTCCGGGAAGACCGAAGCCACGTGCCCGTCCTCGCCGACACCGAGCAGCAGCACATCGAAGTGCGGCAGCCGGGCCGTACCGGGCCGGGCCGCCGCGGCGAGGCTCTCCGCGTACCGGGCCGCCGCCGCCTCCGGGTCGGGCCCGTCCGGCCCATCCGACGCCGGCATCGGGTGGACCCGGGCCGGATCGAGCGGCAGCGCGTCCAGCAGGGCCTCCCGCGCCAGCTTCTCGTTGCGCTCGGGGCTCTGCGCCGGGACGAACCGCTCGTCGCCCCACCAGACGTCCACCCGCGACCAGTCGACCGCGTCGCGCGCGGGTGAGGTGCGCACCGCCCGGTACACCCGCGCCGCGATCCGGCCACCGGTCAGCACGACCGAGGCGAGCCCGCGCTCGGCCTGCGCGTCGAGGATCCGGACCACCAGCCGGGCCGCGGCCGCCTCGGCGAGCAGCTCGGGGTCGGCGTGGACGACGACGCTGCCGGTGGTCACGAGCGGCCCGAGACGGGCGTTCCGGCCAGGTGCGCCGGGTCCTGCCAGATGTGCACCCGGGTCGGCGAGCGCAGCTCCAGGCCCTGCACGCCGGTCGCGGCCGACAGGGCCGTGGCGTACGGCTGGTCCGCGTCCAGCCGGCGCAGCTCCTCGGCGAGCTCGTCGCCCAACCGGCGGGGCGCCATCGGCAGGGCGCGGTCCGGGTACCCGGTCCGGCGCAGGACCGCGGTGCCGTCGACCGCCCACCGGCCCGGCTCGTGAGCCGGCGTCGCCGGGCCCGTCGACTCGCGGGTCAGCGACAGCTCCACCTCGTCCTCGAGCCGGATCAGGGCGCTGACCAGGCCGGTGGTGTCCGCGTCGAGCACGGACTCGACCGGGATCTTCAGGCGCGCCCGCAGCCAGCCGGCGAGCAGCCTCGCCCCGGCGTCGTCCGGTCCGGAGACGACCGAGGCCGCCACGGCCGGCGAGGTGACCGTGTCGAACGCGCCGGCCAGGACGGTCCGCCAGGGCGTGATCCGGGTCCAGCTCAGGTCGGTGTCGCCGGGCGCGTAGTCCTCGGCCCGGACGTGCAGCGCCTCGACCGGCCCGGGACAGACCGCGACGTCGGTGACCCGGCGCTCGGCCACCACGCCGAGCGGGTCGTTGGCGATCCGCTGCGGCGGGTCGCAGTGCCACCACGTCACCACCGGTACGTCCGACGCCAGCAGCGGCACCACCACGGACTCCGCGTGCAGCGCGAGCCGCCCGCTCATCCGCAGCATCACCGCCTCGCACGGGCCCAGCCGGCCGCCCACCACGATCTCCGCGTCGAGCCGTGACGGCGCGTCGGCCCGGCCGCCGAGCGGGTCCCGGACCACGATCAGCAACCGGCACGGGTGTTCGGCCGCGGCGATCGTCGCGGCGGCCTCGACCGCGCGGACCCGGGCCTCGTTGGTGATCGCGATCAGCGTGAGCGCGAGCCCGCTGGCCACACCGCCGGCCGTGCGTCTCTCCTCGGCCAGCTTGCGGACCACCTCCCGGCCGGTGGTGTCCCAGAGCGCGAGCATCAGGGCCGCCTCCAGCTTCGTCCCTCTTCGCGGGCCAGCATCTCGTCCGCCTCCCGCGGGCCCCACTCGCCGGCCCGGTACGTGGCCGGCTTGGTACCGGCCCAGGCCTCCTCCAGCGGGTCGACCACGCGCCAGCTCTGCTCGACCTCGTCCGCGTGCGGGAACAACGTCCGGTCGCCGATCAGCACGTCCAGCACCAGCCGCTCGTACGCCTCCGGCGACGACTCGGTGAACGCCTCACCGTACTGGAAGTCCATCGTGATGTCGCGGACCTCCATGGTGGTGCCCGGAACCTTCGAGCCGAACTTGACCGTGACCCCTTCGTCGGGCTGTACCCGGATGACGAGCTGGTTGTTCCCGAGCAGCTCCACGTCGGTCGGGTGGAACGGCAGGTGCGGCGCCTTCTTGAACAGCACGGCCAGCTCGGTGACCCGGCGGGGGAGTCGCTTGCCCGTACGGATGTAGAACGGCACGCCGGCCCAGCGGCGGTTCTGCACGCCGAGCCGGACCGCCACGTACGTCTCCGTGGTCGAGTCCGGCGGCACGTTCGGCTCCTCGTGGTACCCGACGGCCCGCTCGCCGGCGACCCAGCCGGCCAGGTACTGCCCGCGTACCGTGCCGGTCGCCACGTCCGCGGGCAGGCTGATCGCGCGCAGCACCTTGAGCTTCTCCGCGCTGATCTCGGCCGCGTCGAAGCTGGTCGGCTCCTCCATCGCGACCAGCGCGAGGAGCTGCATCAGGTGGTTCTGCAGCACGTCGCGGGCCGCGCCGGCGCTGTCGTAGAAGCCGGCCCGGGTACCGATGCCCCCGTCCTCGGCCATCGTGATCTGCACCGAGTCGACGAACTTCGAGTTCCACACCGGTTCGAAGAGCGCGTTCGCGAACCGCAGCGCGAGGATGTTCTGGACCGTCTCCTTGCCCAGGTAGTGGTCGATGCGGAACACGTCCGGGGCGGTGAAGACGTCGTCGACCAGGTCGTTGAGCTCCTTGGCCGAGGTCAGGTCGGTGCCGAACGGCTTCTCCACGACCACCCGCCGCCAGCCGCCGGAGCGGTCGTTGTCGGCCATGCCGGTGCGCTGCAACTGCTTGAGCACGATCGGGAACGCATCCGGCGGGATGGAGAAGTAGAACGCGACGTTGCCGGGGACGCCGTGGGTGGTCCGTAGCTCGTCGCCGCAGGTCAGGGCCAGCCGGTCGAAGGCCGCGTCGTCCTCGAACGAGCCGGGGACGAACCGGATGTTGCCGGCCAGCCGTGCCCACACCTCCTCGATCCACGGGGTACGGGCATGCTCCTGAGCGGCCTTGCGCGCCACGTGCTCGAAGTCGCCGTCGCCCCAGTCGCGCCGGGCGAAGCCGACGACCACGAAACCGGGCGGGAGCAGGCCGCGGTTGGCGAGGTCGTACACGGCCGGGATCAGCTTCTTGCGGGCCAGGTCGCCGGTGACGCCGAAGATCACCAGCGCGCACGGCTCGGGGATCCGGGGCAGGCGCCGGTCCTGCGGGTCGCGGAGGGGATTCGGCATCGGTGTCACCCCGACACGTCCGGCTCGGCGGGTCTGTCGCCCAGATCTTCGGCGGCACCGAGCACCTGCGCGACGCCGGCGGCGCGGTCGGTCAGGTGCAGCCGCAGCAGCGGGCGGCCCCGCCCGGCGAGCGCCTGCCGGTCACCGGCGGCCTGCGCGGCCTGCAGCTGCCCGAACGTGTACGGCCGGCCCGGCACCGCCAGGTCGTCCGTCACCGCGCCGGTGATCTGCAGGAACGATCCACGGGCTGGACCTCCCTTGTGGTACTGCCCGGTCGAGTGCAGGAACCGCGGTCCCCAGCCGAACGTCACCGCCCGGTCGGTCTGTGCCGCGAGCAGCGCCCGCAGCGCGCCGGCGCTCACCTCCGCGATCCGGTCCAGGTACGCCATGACCGCGAGGTACCCACCGGGCTCCACTGTGGACATCAGGTCCCGGAGGGCGGCCCGGACCGAGGTCGCGTCGCCGGCACCGTAGACCTCGACGGCACCCTCCACGAAGGACGGCCGGTCGTCCGGCAGCCCGGACTGCAGGATCTTCGCCGTGTTCTCTTTCGACTCGGCGACGTTGGGCTGGTCGAACGGGTTGAATCGCAGCAGCCGGCCGGCGATCGCGGTCGCGTACTCCCAGACCAGGAACTGCGCACCCAGCGGCCCGTTGACCGCGAGGTCCGGGACCAGCCCGCTGCCCGGTACCCCGCCCGGCGGCAGCGCACCGCCCACGGTCACGGTCAGCACGCCCGGCCCGGTCGCGCCCGGGCTGGTCGGCTCCTCCACCACCACCGGCAGGATGCCGGTGCCCTGCTTGCCGGTGGACTCGGCGATGAGCTGCTCGGCCCAGTCGCCGAGCCCGACGATGCCGGTGCCGTCCTCGACCAGCGCCAGGTTGTCCCGGCCCGCCAGCGCGGCGGCACCCAGCGCGGCGCCGAGCGCGAGGCCCGGGTTGTCCGTCTCCCGGGCCAGGGCCGGCGCGATCGCCTCGGCCTGGTCCAGCAGCTCGGCCACGTCGACCCCGGCCAGCGCGGTCGGGACGAGCCCGAACGCGGTCAGGGCCGAGTAGCGGCCACCGACCTCCGGGTCGGCGAGCATGACGACCGAGCCCATCTCCCGGGCGGTGGCCTCCAGCGGCGAACCCGGGTCGGTGACGACCACGAAGTGCCGCGCGGCCTCGGCCTCGGTGAGGCCGGCGTCCAGGAATGCCTGCCAGTACGCCCGGCGGTGGCTGTCGGTCTCCACAGTGGACCCCGACTTGCTGGAGACCACCACGACCGTACGCTCCAGCCGGTCGGCGAGCGCCGCGCGGACCTGCTGCGGGTCGGTCGTGTCCAGCACGGTCAGCCGCCGGCCCAGGGTGTGCGAGATCACCTCGGGGGCGAGCGACGAGCCGCCCATGCCGGCGAGTACCACGTGGTCGAGGTCGGCCAGCTCGGTCGTGAGCTCGGCGAGCTGGGGGAGCAGCGCCCGGCTGCGCCGGAACGTGTCCACCCAGCCGAGCCGGATCTTCGCCTCGGCCTCGGCGCCCTCGCCCCACAGCGTGGGGTCCTTCGCGGCCAGCAGCCCCGGTACGCCGTCGGCCACCAGCTCGGCCCGCGCCTGCGGTGCGCCGGGGACGGCGTCGGCCCCGAAGACGCTGAGCCCGGCCGCCCCCTCGACGTCCAGTGCCGCTTCGCCGTCGCTCATGAGGAGACTCGCCCGAGCTGGGCCTCCACGCCGCGCAGCAGCTCGATCCAGCTTCCCTCGAACTTCTCCACGCCCTCGCGCTCCAGCGTAGCGATCACGTCGTCGTACTCGATCCCGAGGTCCGCGAGCTGGCCCAGCACCGACCGGGCGTGGTCGTAGTACCCGGTGACCGTGTCCGTGCCGGTTGCGGCGTTGCCGACCTCACCATGATCGGCGAACGCGTGGATCGTCGCCTCCGGCATCGTGTTGACGACGCCGGGCGCGATCAGGTCCTCGACGTACATGACGTCACGGTACTGCGGGTTCTTCGTCGACGTGGATGCCCACAGTGGACGCTGCGGGTGCGCGCCGGCGTCCGCCAGCGCCTGCCAGCGCTCCGAACTGAACACCTTCTCGTACCGCTCGTACGCCAGCCGGGCGTTCGCGATCGCCGCCTTGCCGCGCAGCGACTCCGCGGCCGGCGAGCCGATCTTGTCGAGGCGCTTGTCGACCTCGGTGTCCACCCGGGACACGAAGAACGACGCGACCGAGCCCATCTTCGACAGGTCGTGGCCGTTCGCCCTGGCCTGCTCCATCCCGGCCAGGAACGCGTCCATCACCTGCTCGTACCGGTCCAGCCCGAAGATCAGCGTGACGTTCACGCTGATCCCCTGGGCGAGGGTGGCCGTGATCGCGGGCAGCCCGGCGGACGTCCCTGGGATCTTGACGAACAGGTTCGGCCGGTCGACCATCCACCACAGGGCCCGCGCCTCGGCGATCGTCTGCTCGGTGTCGTGCGCCAGCCGGGGGTCCACCTCGATGGAGACCCGACCGTCCACTCCGGACGAGGCGTCGTACGCCGGCCGCATCACGTCGCAGGCCGAGCGCACGTCGGCGGTGGTGATCAGCCGGGCCGCCTCGTCCACCCCGATCCGGCGCAGGGTCAGGTCGTGCAGTTGCTCGCCGTACGCGTCCTGGTCGTCCAGCGCTTTCGCGAAGATGGTCGGGTTGCTGGTCACCCCGACCACGTGCTTCTCCCGCCGCAGCCGGTCCAGCCCGCCCGAGACGAGTCGTTGGCGTGATATGTCGTCCAGCCAGACCGCCACTCCGGCGGCGCTCAGCTGGCCCAGCCTGTCGGTCATCTCAGACTCCTCAGTTGCCCGTCGTGGAACCCTTCAGCTCGCCGGCGCGGGACAGCGACGCCCGGGCCGCGGCCACCACCCGGTCGGCGGTGAACCCGAACTGCTCGAACAACACCTGGAACGGCGCGCTTGCCCCGTAGTGTTCCAGGCTCACGCACTCGCCGGCATCGCCCACGAGGTCGCGCCAGGACATCGCGACGCCGGCCTCGACACTGACCCGGGCCCGGACCCCGCGCGGCAGCACGGTCTCCCGGTACGCCTCGTCCTGGGCCCGGAACCACTCCTGGCACGGCATCGAGACGACCCGGGTCGATACCCCGTCGGCCTCCAGCCGCTCCCGGGCGGTGACGCAGAGCTGCACCTCGGACCCGGTGCCGATCAGGATCACCTTCGGCTGCCCGTCCGAGGCGTCCGCGAGCACGTACCCCCCGCGGGCGACACCATCGGCCGGAGCGAGCTGGCTGCGGTCCAGCACCGGCAGGTTCTGCCGGGTCAGTGCGAGCGCGGTCGGCCGGTCGGTGTGCTCGATCGCCAGCCGCCAGGCCCACGCGGTCTCGTTGGCGTCCGCCGGCCGGACCACGTCCAGCCCGGGGATCGCCCGCAGCGCGGAGAGGTGCTCGACCGGTTGGTGGGTCGGGCCGTCCTCGCCGAGGCCGATCGAGTCGTGCGTCCAGACGTAGACGACCGGCAGGCCCATCAGCGCGGCGAGCCGCACGGCCGGGCGCATGTAGTCCGAGAACACCATGAACGTACCCAGGTACGGCCGGGTCGGCCCGTGCAGCACGATGCCGCTGCCGATGCCGGCCATGCCGTGCTCGCGGACCCCGAAGTGCAGGATCCGGCCGTACTCGTCGCCCTGGAACTCCTTTGTGGAGTATCCGGCCGGGATGAACGACGGCTCGCCATTCATGGTGGTGTTGTTGCTCTCCGCCAGGTCCGCCGAGCCACCCCACAGCTCCGGCAGCACCGGGGCGAGCGCGCTCAGCACCTCCCCGGAGGCCTTCCGGGTCGCCATCCCCTTGGGGTCCGGCGGAAACTCCGGCAACGCGTCGGTCCAGCCGTCCGGAAGGGTACGGGTACGCAGGCGCTCGAACAGCGCCGCCCGGTCCGGGTTCGCGGCCGCCCAGGCGTCGAACCGCGGCTGCCACTCCGCGTGCACCTGCTTGCCCCGCTCGACCACCGCGCGGGCGTGGTCGAGCACCTTCTCGTCGACGGCGAACGAGGCGCCCGGGTCGAAACCCAGGATCTGCTTGGTCGCGGCGACCTCCTCGGCGCCCATCGCCGAGCCGTGGACCTTCCCGGTGTTCTGCTTGTGCGGGGCCGGCCAGCCGATGATCGTGCGCAGCGCGATGAACGAGGGGCGCTCGGTCTCGGCCCGGGCCGCCTCCAGCGCCGCGTTGAGCGCCTCGATGTCCTCGTGGTAGCTGCCCTCGACGGCCCGGTGCCCACCCCGCCAGTCGACCGTCTGCACGTGCCAGCCGTACGCCTCGTACCGGGCGGCCACGTCCTCGGACTTGGCGATCAGGGTGTCGTCCTCGATCGAGATCTCGTTGTCGTCGTACACCACGATCAGGTTGCCCAGCTTCTGGTGCCCGGCAAGGGAGCTGACCTCGTGGCTGATGCCCTCCTCGATGTCACCGTCCGAGCAGATGACGTAGATGTGGTGGTCGAACGGCGACTCGCCCCGAGCTGCCTCCGGGTCGAAGAGCGCCCGCTCGCGGCGGGCCGCGAAGCCCATCCCGACCGCGTTGGCCAGCCCCTGGCCGAGTGGCCCGGTGGTGGTCTCCACGCCGGGCGTGTGCCCGCGCTCGGGGTGGCCGGGGGTCAGCGAGCCCCACTGCCGCAGCCGCTTGAGGTCGTCGAGTTCGAGGCCCCAGCCGGACAGGTACATCTGGATGTACAGGGTCAGGCTGGAGTGCCCGGCCGAGAGCACGAACCGGTCCCGCCCGGGCCAGGCCAGGTCGGTCGGGTCGTGCCGGAGGAAGCGCTGGAAGATGAGGTACGCGGCGGGGGCCAGGCTCATCGCGGTGCCGGGGTGGCCGTTGCCGGCCTGCTCGACGGCGTCCATCGCGAGGACCCGGGTGGTGTCGACCGCGCCGCGGTCGAGGTCGGACCAGTCCAGTTGGGTCACGCTTCGACCCTACCCACCGGCCACCCGCGCTATGCGTGATCTCCGCGTGGGACCGGCGCGTCGCCGTCACCCCCGCGAGCAGGCCACGGCCCGGGTACGCGTAGGCTGACTCCCGATTTGCCCGGCCGAGCCGACGAAGGTGGTTCCGTGACAACGCTCATCGACCGCTCCGCAACCGCGGTCGAGCGGGTGGTCCCGGAGCCGGTACGCCCAGTGGACCAGCGCGGCCCGGTCGCGCCGCGGCGCCGCCGGCCGCGGGCCGTCGTCCGGTCGTACCTGGCGCTCACCAAACCCCGGATCGTCGAGCTGCTGCTGGTCACCACGGTGCCGACCATGCTGCTGGCGGCCCGTGGCGTACCGTCGCCGTGGTTGGTCACGGTCGTCGTGCTCGGTGGCGCGATGGCCGCCGGGGCGGCGAACGCGCTCAACTGCTACCTCGACCGCGACATCGACCAGGTGATGCGGCGCACATCCCGGCGGCCGCTGCCGGCGCACACCGTCTCGCCCCGCGCCGCCCTCGTCTTCGGCCTGGTGCTGGCGGTCGTCTCGGTCAGCCTGATGGCCGCGTTCACCAACCTGCTCGCGGCCGGGCTCACGCTCGGCGCGATCCTCTACTACGACCTCGTGTACACCATGTGGCTGAAGCGCACGACCCCGCAGAACACGGTGTGGGGCGGCGTCTGCGGGGCGACCCCGGTGCTGATCGGCTGGGCCGCGGTGACCGGGTCGCTGGCCTGGCCGGCCTGGGTGCTCTTCGCCGTGGTGTTCCTCTGGCAGCCGCCGCACTTCTACGCGCTTGCCGTCAAGTTCCGCGACGACTACGCCCGCGCCGGCGTACCGATGCTGCCGGTGGTCAGATCCCTGCGCCGGGTCTCGGTCGAGTCGGTGGTCTACAGCTGGCTCACGGTCGCCGCCTCGCTGGCGCTGTGGCCGCTCGGCATGACCCCGCTGTACGGCGCGGTGGCCCTGGTGGCGGGCGCCTTGCTGATCGTGGAGGCGCACCGGCTGGACGGCCGGGTCCGGCGCGGCGGGGCCGTCCGGCCGATGCGGCTGTTCCACTGGTCGACGAGCTACCTGACGCTGCTGTTCGTCGCGGTCGCGGTCGACGCGCTGCTGTCGTCGGCCGGGTAGTCGCAGGGGTAGGCGATGTCACAGGCCGGGTCGGCGTCGCCGACCACGGACCAGTCCGCGAAGTAGACCTCGCGGGGTGACGCGGTCATCCGGCCGCCGTGCTCGCTCAGCCACTGCTGGACCGCGTCGTACGCCTCGATGATCTTCGGGTACACCACCTGTCCCTTGGTGATCCTGGTGTACGCCTCCCGGTGTGCCCGCTCGATGCGCACGGTCATCTCGCCGGTCGGCTCGACCGTGCCGGTGAACGGCAGGCAGATCTCGACCGGCCCGTCCGCGTCCTCGTTGACCGGCCCGTGGTAGATCCCGAACATGTGGCCGGCGGGTTCGGCGCCGGCCGCCTGCAGGTGCTTGGACAGCGTCAGCGGCGCCTCGGCCCAGAAGTCCTGCAGGTCGTCGACGAGCACGCGGCGCTGGATGGTCAGCACCTTCTGGTCCGGCACGTCCCGGGTCTGGATCTCGTACATGGTGGTCGTCCCTTCGGTGAGCAACATGTGCAGGTACCGGACGAGCGACCGGCGCGACTCGTGCTGCGACTCGACCTGCCGCCACCAGCCCTGCACCGCGTGGGCGATGGCGTAGTCGTCCAGCTGCAGCACCTCGCCGATGCGCGCGAGCGGCATGCCGACGCCGCGCAGCAGCACGATCCGGCGGGCCCGGGTGAGCTGACCGGCGGTGTACCGTCGGTAGCCCGTCCGCGGGTCCACGCTCACCGGAGTGAGCAGGCCGAGCGAGTCGTAGAGTCGCAGTGCCTTGCCCGACAGCCGGGCCAGCCGCCCGAACTCGCCGATCGTCAGGTACGTCTCGTCCATGCGCTCACCGTCGGCCTTTCCCATGGGTGAAGGTCAACACCCTACGTGTTTTGCCCAAATTCGCCCATGAATCGCCAAAATTTGCACCACGCCTCACTCCCACCGTCGGAAAGGCCCTCAAGAATGCCCGTATTGTCCTCAAACGGGGGTAATTTTGTCCTGATATCTCCCCACAAAGACCTCGTTACCCTCCGGCGAAACATAAAGTAAGGCAGCTCACATATCTTTGGTGCTTCCCCCCGCGTACGCACCCGGTCTGCATACGCTTCGCGTCATGGCAGATGGTTCCGATACGACGCTCAGTGAGCGGACCGACCTCGCAGACCAGACGCCCAGCGGCAGCCTCGTCGCTGGACTGAAGTCATTCGCCGCGGGACACGGCGGAGCGAGGGCGGTCATCGAGTACGTTGGCCGGCGGGGAGCTCGGATCGTACTCGTCGGAGAGGATGGCGTGTGGGGCGACGAGTTCGCCCCGGGAACTGACGTCGCCCGTATGGCCTGCCTGAAGGCCGGGGTTGAAGTCGAGAACGAATGGGAGCGGGAGCTCATGGAACTGATGCGGCCGAGCAACGACCTGTGGCGGTCCATGTCCCGCCGCACGCTCGCCCGCTGAACCCGTCCCCGAACCGTACGACGCACGACCTGTGACGAACACCACGAGCGCGACCCGGGCGACCGCCCGGGTCGCGCTCGTTACCTGTGCCGAGCTGCCCGGGCTGGACCCGGACGACCGGCTCGTCATCGCGCCGCTGCGGGACCGGGAGATCGCCGCCGAGGCCGTGGTCTGGGACGACCGGGCCGTGGACTGGGCCGGGTACGACCTGGTGGTGCTGCGCTCGGCGTGGGACTACCCGCCACGCCGGAACGAGTTCGTGGCCTGGGCGGCCTCGGTGCCCGCGCTCGCCAACCCGGTCGAGGTGATCGACTGGAACACCGACAAGCGCTACCTCGCCGCGCTGGCCGGCGCCGGGGTCCCCGTGGTGCCGACCTCCTACCTGTTCCCGGGTACGCCCTGGTCGCCCCCTGCCGGCGGGGAGTACGTGGTGAAGCCGGCGATCAGCGCGGGCAGCAAGAACACCGGCCGGTACGACCTCGTCGACCCCGAGCACCGGGCGCTCGCGAGCGCGCTCGTCGACCGGCTGCACGCGGACGGCCGGGTGGTCATGGTCCAGCCGTACCTGCCGGCGGTCGACTCGTACGGCGAGACCGCCCTGCTCTACCTGGGCGGCCGGTTCAGCCACGCGGTCCGCAAGGGTCCGATGCTCACCGGACCGGACGTCGGATTCGCGGGCCTCTACCGGGAGGAGGAGATCACCGCGCGGCTGCCCACTCCGGCCGAGCTGACCGTCGGCGAGCGGGCGCTGGCCGCGGTACCGGGTGGCGACCTGCTCTACGCCCGGGTCGACCTGATCCCGGACGGCGGCGGCGAGCCGCTCGTCGTCGAACTGGAGCTGACCGAGCCGTCCCTGTTCCTCGGCTTCGGCGACGCCGCCGCGGACCGCTTCGCCGACGCCATCGACGGGCGGATCACCCGGACCCGGGACCGGCGGCGCAGCCTCGGCCGAAGCTGAGAGTGCGGCAGGGGCGCGGGACCGACTCCGATGACCTTGTGGCCGTCCAGGTCGATGACCCGGCCGCGGGTGCTGGTCGCGGCGAGCGCGGCGCCGAACAGGATCAGCTGGTTCAGCACGTTCAGGAAGACGAGCAGGCCGACCGCGCCGACCACCACCTGGTACGCCGGGTTGGCCTCGGCCCGCCCAATGTAGAGCCGCCCGACGGTCTTGAGCAGTTCGAGCCCGAGTGCGACCAGTACGGCCGGTCCGAGCACCCGGCGGACCGGCATCCGCAGCCGGGGCAGGCCGGTGAGCACCGCGACCGCGAGCAGCGTGTTCACGCCGACGCCGATGACCGTGCCGGCGGCCGAGAGGGCACTGCGGGCCACCGTGCCGCGTACCCCGGCCGCGTCGACGACCAGCCAGTTCAGCAGCGCCTCGGTACCCCACGCCACGGCCAGCGTGGAGGTCAGGACCAGCCCGAGGCCGACCAGGATGAGCAGGTCGACGAGCTGCCGGACGAAGAAGTTGCCCGGGTACTCGTTGACCCCCCAGATCGCCCGGATCGACGAGCGCAGCGCGTCGACCCAGAACAGGCCGCTGATGGGCAACCCGATCAGCGCGATGACACCGGCCGTCCGGCGCGCCTCCCGCAGCACGGCGATGTCGACGCGCGGCAGGTTCTCGGCCAGGTAGCGCTCGACCTCGGTGACGAAGGCCGGGTCGTCCAGGACGAACCCGAGGGAGGCGTACGCGAGCAGCGCGAGCGAGAACGTGGCGAAGAACGCGTAGTAGGTGACCGCGGCCGCCAGCCGGCCCCCGTCGGCGACGTCGTAACGCACGGTGGCGCGGACCAGATGGTCGAGCCAGCCGAACCGGCGGCGGGCCCTGGTCCAGGCCGAGGAGATCGCCATATCGACACGGATACCCAGTCGAGCGGCTGGCTACTCAACGCCCGGACGCCGCCCCCCGGACGCGGGGTGCCGCGGCGAGCAGGTCGGCCTCGATCCGCGCGGCGGTGGCGAGCAGCGGCGGCAGCAGGTCCCGGCGCATCACCTCCAGCGAGGTGCGGCTCGCATGGGCGGAGACATTGACCGCGGCGACCACGGCCCCGGTACGGTCCCGGACCGGCACCGCGACCGCCCGCAGGCCGTCCTCCAGCTCCTGGTTGACCAGCGACCAGCCCTGGCTGCGGACCCGGGCCAGCTCGCCGCGCAGGGCCGCCACCGACGCCACCGTCCGCGAGGTCAGCCGGTCGAGCCGTACCGTCGCCAGGTACGCCTCCAGGTCCGCGTCGGGCAGCCCGGCCAGCAGCACCCGGCCCATCGAGGTGGCGTAGGCGGGGAACCGGGTACCCACGTTGATGGCGACCGTCATGATCCGGCTGGTCGGCACCCGGGCCACGTAGACCAGGTCGTGCCCGTCCAGCACGGACATCGACGAGGACTCGTTGACGTCGGCGACCAGCGCCTCGAGGTGCGGTTCGGCGACGTCCGGCAGGGAGAGGCTGGACAGGTACGCGTACCCGAGCTCGAGTACCCGCGCGGTGAGCGAGAAGTACCGGCCGTCGCTGCGCACGTAGCCCAGCTCGGCCAGGGTGAGCAGGAACCGGCGGGCGGCGGCCCGGGTGACCCCGGTCGCGGCCGCGACCTCGCTGAGCGTCAGCTCCGGGTGGGCCGCGTCGAACGCCCGGATCACCGCGAGCCCCCGCTCCAGGGACTGCACGAAGTCGGGCCCGCGGATCAGCGTCATGACGTCTCGATCCCCAGCTCGTCCAGCACCCGCTTGGCGACCGCGAACGCGGCGTTGGCGGCCGGCGCGCCGGCGTAGACCGCGGTGTGCAGCAGGACCTCGCGGATCTGTTCCGGGGTGACCCCGAGCCGGATCGCCGACGCGACGTGCAGGCCCAGCTCGTGCTCGCAGCGCAGCGCAGTGAGCAGGGCCAGGGTGAGGCAGCTGCGGGTCGTACGGTCGAGCCCGGGCCGGGCCCACACCTCGCCCCAGGCGGCCCGGGTGAGGTAGTCCTGGAAGGGCCGGTTGAACCCGGTGGCCCGGGCCGCGGCATCGTCCACATAGGAGTCACCGAGCACGGCCCGCCGGACCTCGTCGCCGGCCCGCGTCACGTCATCGGTCATCAGCCGCCCCCTTGCCGAAGAAGTCCAGCAGCAGCGCGGTGATCGCCGCCGGCCGCTCCACGCTGGCCAGGTGGGCGGCGTCCGGCACAACCTCCAGCCGGGCGCCGGGGATCCGGTCGGCGATGAGCCGGCCGTGCTCGACCGGCGTAGCCGGGTCGTCGGCGCCCGCGACGACCAGCGTGGGCGCGCCGATCCGGCCGAGCGCGCCGGTCAGATCCATCGTCCCGATCGCCGCACAGCAGCCCGCGTAGCCCTCCGGCGGGGTCGACTCGAGCATCCGGCGCGCCCAGGCCACCACGCCCTGGTTCGCCGCGGCGAAGCCGGGCGTGAACCAGCGGTCGATCACGCCGTCGACCACCGGGGCCACCCCGCCCGCGCGCACCGTGGCGGCCCGCTGCGCCCACACCTCGGGCGGGCCCAGCGACGCGGACGTGCACAGCAGCGCGAGCCGGTCGACCCGCTCGGGCGCGTGGGCGGCGAGCCACATCGCGACCATCCCGCCCAGCGACGTGCCGGCGAGGTGGACCCGCTCCAGACCCAGGTGGTCCAGCAGCTCGAGCAGGTCGCCGCCGAGGTCCGCCAGCGCGTACGGGCCCGGGGGTACCGGCGAACGGCCGTGCCCCCGGTGGTCGTAGCGGACCACCCGGTACCGCTCGGTGAGCGCGTCCAGCTGGGGCTGCCAGATCTCGGTCGTCGTGCCGAGCGACCCGCTGAGCACGAGCACCGGCGCGCCGTCGGGTCCGTCCACCGTGTAGTGCAACGAGGTCATAGGGCTTCCCGGGCGGCGTGGACGGCCAGGGCCCGGTCGACCAGCTCGGCGGCGGCGCCGGTGTCCGGCGGGATACCGGCGCTGGCGACCAGCTGGGCCAGGTTCGCGGCGAGCGCGGCGGGCTCCACGACCAGCCCGGCGAGGCACTCGCGCAGCCAGGCCGACCCGGAGCCGACCGCGATGAGCAGCTCCCGCAGCGGCCGCCACTCGGCGTGCCAGCCGCCGGCGGCCCGCTCGTGCTCCTGCACCATCGCGGCGAGCAGCGTGGCGACGAGGCCGGGTGCCTGCGCCGCACAGGCGGAGGTGGCCACGGCGGCGACCGGGTTGCGCTTGTGCGGCATGGCCGACGAGGCGCCCGGCGCGTCCTCGGCCACCTCGCCGACCTCGCTCTGGGCGAGCAGCAGGACGTCCCGGGCGACCTTGCCGGCGACCCCGGCGGTCGTGCCGAGCGCCCCGGCCAGGTCCGCGATCCGGGTCCGGTCGGTGTGCCAGGGCAGCAGGGGAGCGGCCAGATGCAGCTCGTTGGCGAACGCGCGGACCAGGTCCAGCGGGCGGTCCCCGCTGCCGGTGAGCGTACCGGCGGCACCGCCGAGCTGGACGGCGAGCCGGGTCCGGCGGACCTCGGCCAGCCGGTCCGCCGCGCCGTCGAGGGCGACCAGCCAGCCGGCCGCCTTGAGCCCGAACGTGATCGGTACCGCCTGCTGCAGCAAGGTCCGGCCGGCCATCGGAGTGTCCCGGTGGGTCGCCGCGAGCCGGGCGGCGGCGTCCGCGGCGCCGGCCAGGTCGGCCAGCAGCGGGGCCAGGGCCCGCTGGGCGACCAGCCCGGTGGCCGTGTCGAGGATGTCCTGGCTGGTCGCTCCCTTGTGGACGGATCCGGCCACGGCCGGCGGTACCGCCGCGCGCAGCGCCCGGACCAGCGGCAGCACCGGGTTCCCGTGTGCCGCCGCGTCCCGGCCGAGCGCGCTCACGTCGTACCGGAGCGGATCGCAGGCCTGGGCGATGGCGGTGGCGTGGTCCGCCGGGATCAGCCCGACGGTGGCCTGGGCCCGGGCCAGCGCGGCCTCCACCTCCAGCAGGGCACGCAACCATGCCTGGTCGCCCACCGCGGTACGCACCGGGCCGCGGGCGATCACCTCGTCGAACAGGCCCGTCTCAGACACTGAAGAAGACGGTCTCATGCTCGCCCTGCAACCGGATGTCGAACAGGTAACCGTCCTCGCCGGGCCGGGCCACCAGCGTGGCGAGCTCAGCCTCGGTGAGTCCGTCCAGGGCAGGCTCGGTGAAGTACACCCGGGTGACGACCCGGTCCAGCAGACCCCGGGCGAACACGGACATCGCGATGTGTCGCCCGTCCGGCGGGCGGACGGTGAAGATGGCCCAGGCGCCGTCCTCGTCGGTCGGGCAGCGGCCGAACCCGTCGGGGTCGCTCTGCCAGGTCTCGACCAGCGCGTCCCCGACCGGCTCACCGGCGCCGTCGAGGACCCGGCCGCGCAGCCAGAACCCGTCCGGGGTGCCGGGCGCGACCGCGTACGGGCCGTCCTTGTAGGGCAGGGCGTGGGAGAAGAACGGCCCGATCGTCTGGGTCGGCGTGCGGTTCATGACCCGTCCTCCATCGGGGTGGCGTCCGTGCCCCGCAGCACGATGTCGAAGCGGAACGCGAGCGCCCACTCCGGTACCGTCTGCGACAGGTCGAACGAGCTGATGAGCCGGTGGCGCGCCGCCTCCGGTACCGCGTTGAAGATGGGGTCCTGGCTGAACAGCGGGTCGCCGGGGAAGTACATCTGGGTGACCAGGCGCTGCACGAAGGCCCGGCCGAACAGCGAGAAGTGGATGTGCGCGGGCCGCCAGGCGTTGTCGTGGTTGCGCCACGGGTACGCACCCGGCTTGATGGTGACGAACCGGTAGCACCCCTCGGCGTCGGTGACGCAGCGGCCGACCCCGGTGAAGTTCGGGTCCAGCGGCGCCGGGTGCTGGTCGGAGTGGTGCGGGTACCGGCCGGCCGAGTTGGTCTGCCAGATCTCGATGAGTGCCTGCGGGACCGGCCGGCCGTCGCTGTCCCGGACCTGGCCGTGCACGATGATGCGCTCGCCCAGCGGCTCGCCGTCGTGCTGCCGGGTGAGGTCCCAGTCGAGCGGGCCGACCAGCCCGTCGCCGAGCAGGGGACCGGTCAGCTCGGTGTCGGTCGGCGGCATGTGGACGAGCGGACGGCTCGGCGCCCGCAGCACCGTCGCCCGGTAGTCCGGCCACAACAACGGAACCGTCATGTCCTGCTCCTCTCCTGGAGGTCGCGCAACACCGCGAGCTCCTCAGCCGTGGGTGGCTCGGACTCCATCGTGGACGGTGCGACCGCGAGCGGCCATCCGGTCGCCTCGCGGACCGCCTGCGCCGCCACACCCGGGTGGACGTGGGTCAGCGTCAGCTCGCAGGTCTCCGGATCCGGCACCAGCACGCCGAGGTCGGTGACGACGAGCACCGGGCCGCGGCCGCGCAGGCCGAGCCGTTCCCGGGTACCCGGTCCGTCCCCGAAGCCGACCGACGTGACGAAGTCGACCCGGTCGACGAACATCCGCCGGCTGTGCCGGACGAGCACGAACACCTCGCCGCAGGACGCGGCGATCTCCGGCGCACCGCCCGCGCCGGGCAGCCGCACCTGGGGATGGTGGTAATCGTCGCCGATGACCGTGGTGTTCAGGTTGCCGTACCGGTCGAGTTGCGCGGCCCCGAGGAAGCCGACGTCGATGCGTCCGGGCTGCAGCCAGTAGTTGAACACCTCGGGCACGCTCACCACGCTGTCCGCGGTCTCGCCCAGCTCACCGTCGCCGATGGACAGTGGCAGCCGGTCCGGCTTCGCGCCGATCGCGCCGGACTCGTAGATGAGCACCAGGTCGGGGGCGTGCAGCCGGCGGGCGAGGTTCGCGGCCGTGCTGGGTAGGCCGATGCCGACGAAGCAGGACGTGTGGCCGGCCAGCGCGCGGGCGGCGGCGACGGTCATCATCTCCTCGGCCGTCCATGGCGCCATCACACGCCCACCCCGATGTGCCCGTCCAGCCAGGCGAGGAACCGGGGCCGGTCCCGGCTGATCGCGTCCCACTCGCGGTAGTAGCGGTTGTCCCGCTCGTAGTAGCCCTGGGCGTACGAGGGCCGCGCGCCACCCGGCACGTGGGCGACCGCGGTCACCACCCAGGAGGGCAGCACCACCGCCCCGGGCCGCGGGTCGAGCGAGTCCACGACCTCCTCGACCGTGACGAGCGAGCGCCGCGCCGCCAGCACCGCCTCTTTCTGCACCCCGGTCAGCCCCCAGAGCTGGACGTTGCCGGCGCGGTCGGCGCGCTGCGCGTGGACCACGGTCACGTCCGGTCGCAGTGCCGACACCGCGGCGAGCACCTCGCCGGTGAACGGGCAGGTGATCGGCTTGACCGTCGAGGAGTGGCGCATCAGGTCCGTGCCCGCGTATCCGCGCAGCACCGCGAACGGTAGGCCGGCGGCGCCCGCGACGTACCGGTTGGCCATCCCGGCGTGGCTGTGCTCCTCCAGCTCCAGCGGCGCCGGCCAGCCGTGCTCGACCGCGTCGCGCAGCCGGTGCAGCGAGCCGACCCCGGGGTTGCCGCCCCAGGCGAAGACGAGCTTGCGGGCGCAGCCGGCGCCGATCATCTGGTCGTACACGATGTCCGGGGTCATCCGTACCAGCGTGAGGTCGCGGCGGCCCTGCCGGATGATCTCCTGCCCGGCGTGGACCGGGATCAGGTGGGTGAAGCCCTCCAGCGCGACCGTGTCCCCGTCCCGGACGAGAGCCTGGATGCCCTCGGCCAGACCGACCAGCTCGGCCATTCGGCGCCTCCGCTGTCTCCACCCGCGTGCGCTATGCGAACGAACGTTCTTGTCTCGCACACTAGGTACCCGACAAAGCGTGCGTCAACGGGTTGACGACCCTCTGGCCGCGCTCTACGTTCACCCTGAGAACGAGCGTGCGATCTCCGAACACTTTTCTTCCCCTCGGGTGGATGGAGTCCCCATGCGACGACAACTCGCCGCGCTCTCGCTCGCGGCGGCACTGCTGGCTTCCACCGCGTGCGGTGGTGGCGGCTCAGGTACAACCCCACCTGCGGCGCCCGGCCAGCCCGACAAGGTGACAGTCGGGGTCATTCCGATCCTCGACGTGGCACCGATCTACCTCGGCAAGCAGCAAGGCTTCTTCAGTAAGCGGAACATCGACCTCAACCTGACGTTAGCGCAGGGCGGTGCGGCCATCGTGCCCGCCGTGGTCAGCGGGCAGTACCAGTTCGGGTTCAGCAACGTGATCTCGATGCTGCTCGCCCAGTCCAACAACGTGCCCATCAAGGTGGTCTGCAACGGCGTCAACTCCACCGGCGTCGACGGGCAGGACTTCGCGGCGTTGATGGTGAAGGGCGACAGCCCGATCCAGAGTGCCAAGGACCTGGCCGGCAAGAAGGTGGCCGCGAACACCCTGAAGAACATCGTGGATACCAGCGTCCGGGCCTCGGTCCGCAAGGCCGGCGGGGACGCGAAGACGGTCCAGTTCGTCGAGCTGCCATTCCCGCAGCAGCCGGCGGCACTGCAGTCCGGACAGGTCGACGCGGTGTTCGTGGTGGAGCCGTTCCAGCAAGCCGTCCTCGCGCAGGGTGGTCGCAAGATTGCATCGAGCTATGTTGACACGGCGGCGAACCTGGTCGTGGCGATGTACTTCGCCTCGCAGCAGCTCATCAACACCAACCCGGACCTGGTCCGCCGCTTCACCGAGGCGATGAAGGAGTCGTTGGCGTACGCCGACGCGAATCCGGACGCGGCGCGGAACATCATCGGGACGTACACGCAGATCGCCCCCGACGTAATCGCAAAGATGACGCTGCCGAAGTGGCCGGCCGACATCAACAAGGCAGCCATCCAGACGCTGGCCGACCTCGCGCTCGCCGACGGTCTGCTGTCCAAGCCCTCCGACCTCAACACCCTGCTGCCCTCGTCGTGACCCAGAACGCGCGCGATGTGGTCCCGCCGGACCGCCTGGAGCCAAGAGGACGTGCTGCGACGCAGTCACGCCCGCGGCGGCGAAGGCGGTCCATGGGGCGGGGCCGCGTCGCGCGCTGGCTTTACGGCGTGCTCGGCTTGGTGGTGTTCGCGTTGCTGCTCGAAGTGGTGCCGCGGACCGGGCTGGTACCCATCCACTACGCGCCACCCACCAGTCGGATCCTGGTCGCGCTCGGCGACGAGGCCGGCCGGCCGGAGTTCTGGACCGCATTGTGGGACACGCTGCGCACGTGGGCCCTGGGACTCGCGATCGCGGTGGGCGCCGGCGTACTGCTGGGCGTCGTGATCGGGGCGGTGCCGTTGTTTCGCGAGGCCACCGCCTCGACGATCGAGTTCCTGCGGCCGATCCCGTCGGTCGCGCTGATTCCGCTGGCCGTCCTGCTGTACGGGGCGACGATCCGGTCCACGCTGGTACTCGTGGTGTACGCGTCGTTCTGGCAGGTGCTCATCCAGGTGCTGCACGGCGTGGCGGACGTGGACCCGGTGGCCCGCGACACCGCCCGGTCGTACCGGCTGGGCACCTGGGCGACCGTGCGCTACCTGGTCTGGCCGACCGCCCTGCCGTACGTGATGACCGGCATCCGGCTGGCCACCGCGGTGGCGCTCATCCTCGCCATCACCGGCGAACTGGTCATCGGCTCGCCCGGCCTCGGCCGGGAGATCGCGGTGGCGCAGAGCAGTGCGGCGGTCCCCGAGATGTACGCGCTGGTGCTCGTCACCGGGCTGCTCGGTGTCGCCGCCAACCTGCTGACCCGGTCCGGCGAACGGTGGGTGCTCTCCTGGCACCCGTCGATCCGGGGTGAGGTGCCGGCATGACAGGGGTTGTCCGGCGCACGGTACTGGCCCTGGGCCTGCCGGTGATCCTCGTGGTCACCTGGTGGGTCGCGAGCGCGAACAGCACCGACTTCTACCGGCCGCCGCTGTCCCGGATCCTGGTCGCGTTCCGGGAGACCTGGTTCGGCCAGCGGCTCGCCGACGACGTGCTGCCGAGCGTGACCCGGCTGGCGGTCGGCTACACCGCCGCGCTACTGCTCGGCGTGGCGCTCGGCGTGGCGATCGGGCTCAGCCGTACCCTCGGCGCGCTGACCGAACCGGTGCTGGAGTTCCTGCGCGCGATCCCGCCGCCCGTCCTGGTCCCGATCCTGATGCTGGTGGCCGGCATCGGGGACGTGATGAAGATGCTCGTCATCGTCTCCGGCTGCGTCTGGCCGATCCTGCTCAACACGGTCCAGGGTGTCCGCAGCGTCGACGAGATCCTGGTCGACACCTGCCGCAGTTACCGGATCGGCGGGCTCGACCGGCTGCGGTTCCTGGTACTGCGTTCGGCGAGCCCGCAGATCGTCACCGGCGCCCGCCAGGCGCTGTCGATCGGCATCATCCTCATGGTGATCAGCGAGATGTTCGCCGCGAGCAGCGGCCTCGGCTTCACCATCGTCCAGTTCCAGCGCGGTTTCGCGATCCCCGAGATGTGGAGCGGCGTGCTGCTGCTCGGCCTGCTCGGCGTGCTGCTGTCGCTGGTGTTCCGCCTCGCCGAGCAGCGCCTGCTGGGCTGGTACCACGGCCTCCGGGCCACCCACAAGGAGCGCTGATGCTTGCGGTCCAAGGACTCCGGAAGGTGTACGACAGCCACGGCCGCCGGGTCGAGGCGATCCGGGACCTGACGTTCACCGTGGACGACGGCACGTTCGTCTGCGTCGTCGGGCCGTCCGGGTGCGGCAAGACCACGCTGCTGCGCTGCATCGCCGGCCTGCTGCCGCCGACCTCCGGCGAGGTGTACGTCGAGGGCACCCGGGTCACCGGGCCGCCGGACGGGCTGGCCGTCGTCTTCCAGGAGTACGGCCGCAGCCTCTTCCCCTGGCTGCGGGTCCGGGAGAACGTCGAGCTGCCGCTGCGGGTCGCCGGAATGCGCGGTGCCCGGCGCCGCACGCTGGTCGACGAGGCACTCGACGCGGTGGGGCTCTCCGACGCGCACGGCGCCTACCCGTGGCAGCTCTCCGGCGGCATGCAGCAGCGGGTCGCGATCGCGCGGGCGGTCGCCTACCAGCCGCGGGTGCTGCTGATGGACGAGCCGTTCGCGGCGGTCGACGCGCAGACCCGCGCGGACCTGGAGGACCTGCTCCGGTCGGTCTGGCAGCGCCTCGGCGTGACGCTGCTGTTCGTGACCCACGACATCGACGAGTCCGTCTACTTGGGACAGCGCGTGCTGGTGCTGTCGGCCGCGCCGACCGTCGTCGCCGAGGACCTGGCGATCGACCTGCCGGACAGCCGCGACCAGCTGACCACCCGCGGTGCCCCGCGCTTCACCGAGCTGCGGTCGCACATCTACGCACAGATCCAGAAGGCGAAAGGCGAGATCCGATGACTCTCTTGGATGCCAAGGCCTGGGACGGCCAGGTCTACAGCAACGGCTGGACCGCACCGCGCGGCGGTGACATTCCGATCGTCGAGCCGGCGACCGGCGCCGAGTTGGGCCGTACCGGCCTCGCCGACGCCGACGACGTGGCCCGCGCCGCCGGGGCCGCGGCCGCCGCACAGAAGGACTGGGCGGCGGCGCCGTTCACCCAGCGCGCTGCGGTGCTGCGTAAGGCCGGCGACCTCATCAGCGCCAACGCGGACGAGCTCGCCCAGTGGGTGGTCCGGGAGACCGGCGCGGTACCGGGGCTGGCCGGCTTCGCGGTCGGCGTGGCGGCCCAGGAGTGCTACGAGGCGGCCGCGCTGGCGTCCCGCCCGCACGGCGAGATCCTGCCGACGACCGAGCCGCGGTGGAGCCTGCTGCGCCGGGTTCCGGTCGGCGTGGTCGGGGTCATCTCGCCGTTCAACGTGCCGCTGATCCTCTCCACCCGGTCGGTGGCCCCCGCGCTCGCGCTGGGCAACGCGGTCGTGCTCAAGCCGGACCACCGGACGCCGGTCGTCGGCGGCTTCGCGATCGCCCGGGTTTTCGAGGAGGCCGGCCTGCCCGATGGCCTGCTGCACGTGCTACCCGGCGGTGGTCCGGCGGGCGAGGCGCTGGTGACCGACCCGCGGGTACGGGTCGTCTCGTTCACCGGCTCCAGCGCCACCGGGCGCCGGGTGGCCGCCCTCGCCGGCGAGCACCTCAAGCGCGTGCACCTGGAGCTGGGCGGGAACTCGGCGCTGGTCATCCTCGACGACGCCGACCTGGAGCGGGCGGTCTCCGCCGGGGCCTGGGGCTCGTTCCTCCACCAGGGACAGGTCTGCATGACCGCCGGCCGGCACCTGGTGCACGAGAACGTCGCGGACTCCTATGTGGAGGCGCTGTCGGCGCACGCCCAGGCGCTGCCGGTCGGGGACCCGGCGACCGGGCAGGTCGCGCTCGGGCCGCTGATCGACGAGTCGCAGCGGGACAAGGTGCACGGGCTCGTGACATCCAGTGTGGACGCCGGGGCGCGGCTGGCCGCCGGCGGCACGTACGAAGGGCTGTTCTACAAGCCGACCGTGCTCGACTCGGTGACGACCGGGATGCCGGCGTACGCGCAGGAGGTGTTCGGGCCGGTCGCCCCGGTCGTCCGGTTCGCCACGCTGGACGAGGCGGCGGCGCTGGCCGCCGACACGGCCTACGGGCTGGCGCTCGGCATCATCACCCGGGATGTCGCCAAGGGTCTGGCGCTCGCCGACCGGATCCCGACCGGGATCGTGCACATCAACGACCAGACGGTCAACGACGAGGCGGTGGCGCCCTTCGGCGGCGTGCTCGACTCCGGGACCGGCGCGCGGTTCGGCGGCGCCGCGAACCTCGACGCGTTCACCGACCAGCGCTGGATCACGTTCCGGGGTGACGTCCCGCCGTACCCGTTCTAGGGTCAGCTTGTGAGGACTCAGGTCGGCATCGTCGGGGCGGGCCCGGCCGGGCTGCTGCTCGCGCACCTGCTGCACCGGCGCGGCATCGACTCGGTGGTGCTGGAGCGGCAGACCCGCGAGCACATCGAGCGGCGGATCCGCGCGGGCGTGCTCGAGCACGGTACGGTCGAGGTGCTCCGCGAGGCCGGCCTGGCCGACCGCCTGCTGCGGCAGCGGATGGTCCACGAAGGACTGGAGCTGCTCTTCGACGGCGTGGGCCACCGGATCCCGCTGACCGGGCTGTCCGGCCGGGACATCACCATCTACGGCCAGCACGAGCTGGTGAAGGATCTGGTGGCCGCCCGCCTCGCCACCGGGCGGCCGCTGTTGTTCGAGGCGCCGGCGGTGTCCATCGAGGACACCGTGGTGCGCTTCGTCCACGAAGGACAGACCCGGGAGCTGGAGTGCGACCTCGTCGTCGGGTGTGACGGGTTCCACGGGGTGAGCCGGGCCTCCGTTGCGGACCTGACCGCGTACGAGCACACCTACCCGTTCGCCTGGCTCGGCATCCTGGCCGAGGCGCCGCCGTCGTCCGAGGAACTCATCTACGCGTACCACGACCGGGGTTTCTCCCTGCACAGCATGCGCAGCCCGCGGATCACCCGGCTGTACCTGCAGGTGGCGCCGGACGAGGACCTCGACGCCTGGCCGGACGAGCGGATCTGGTCCGAGCTGCGCACCCGGCTGGCCCGCACCGACCCGCACTGGCGGTTGGCGGACGGGCCGATCCTGGAGAAGAGCGTCACCGCGCTGCGCAGCTACGTGGCCGAGCCGATGCGGTACGGCCGGCTGTTCCTGGCCGGCGACGCCGCGCACATCGTGCCCGCCACCGGCGCGAAGGGCCTGAACCTGGCCGTCGCCGATGTGCTCGTGCTCGCCGAGGCGATCGCCGCCTGGCGGGAGACCGGATCGGAGAAGTTGCTCGACGCGTACTCGGCGACCTGCCTGACCCGGGTCTGGCGGGTGCAGCACTTCTCCTGGTGGATGACCTCGATGCTGCACCGCGCGCCGGACGGCGACCCGTTCACCCAGCGGCTGCAACTCGCGCAGCTGCGTTACCTGACGACCTCGACCGCGGCCGCCACGTCGTTCGCGGAGAACTACGTCGGACTACCCCTCGAGCTGGGAGGATTGTCATGAAGCGCGACACGCCGCCGTTCCGCGCCGACCACGTGGGCAGCCTGCTGCGCCCGCCGGCGCTGCTCGCCGCGCGGGCCGCCCGCGCGGCCGGGGAGATCCCGGCCGAGGAGCTGCGGTCGGTCGAGGACGACGCGATCCGGGACGTGGTACGGATGCAGCGCGAGGTCGGGCTCCAGTCGGCCACCGACGGGGAGTTCCGCCGTACCTCGTGGCACATGGACTTCATCTACCGGCTGGGCGGGATCGGGCAGTCGGACGAAAAGATCACCGTCGCCTTCCGCAACGCGTCCGGCCCGCTGGAGTTCACCAGCGCGGCGCTGCGGGTGCACTCGCCGATCCGGCTGGAGGAGCCCATCTTCGCCGAGGACTTCGCGTTCCTGAAGTCCACTGTGGAGACGGTGGGGGCGCCGAAGCTCACGCCCAAGCTGACGATCCCGTCGCCGAGCATGGTGCACTACCGGGGTGGTCCGGCCGCGATCGATCCGGCGGTCTACCCGGACGAGGAGATGTTCTGGGCCGACCTGTCCGACGCGTACGCCGCCCAGGTGCGGGCCATGGCCGAGCTGGGCTGCACGTACCTTCAGCTGGACGACACCTCGCTGGCGTACCTGAACGACCCGGACCAGCGGGCTCAGCTCTCCGCCCGCGGCGACGACGCCGAGCACCAGCACCTGCGCTACATCCGCCAGATCAACGCGGCGCTGCGGGACCGGCCGGCCGGCCTGAGCGTCACCACCCACATGTGCCGCGGCAACTTCCGCTCGTCGTGGGCGGCCGAGGGCGGGTACGACTTCGTCGCCGAAGCGCTCTTCTCCGAGCTGGCCGTCGACGGGTTCTTCCTGGAGTACGACGACGAGCGGTCGGGCGGCTTCGCGCCGCTGCGGTTCGTACCGCCCGGCAAGCAGGTCGTGCTTGGGCTGGTCACCACGAAGTCCGGCGCGCTGGAGTCCAAGGAGACGCTGAAGCGCCGGATCGAGGAGGCGTCGAAGTACGTACCGCTGGAGCAGTTGTGTCTCTCCCCGCAGTGCGGGTTCTCCTCCACAGTGGAGGGCAACGTGCTGAGCTACGACGAGCAGGTGGCGAAGCTCGCGCTCATCGTGGAGACCGCCGCCGACGTATGGGGGTGACGGCCGCCGGCCGTCGGCGATAATGGCGCAATAGCCGTAATTCGGTCGCCGACGGAGAGAGGGGGAGCGTGACCCCTCGTAGGCTCTTAGTGGTTTTTGTCGCTCTTATCGCTGTATTGACGGCGTTGTACTATAGCGAGCCATCGTGGCGGGTTTCCGTGTGGGCCGCGATCGGGCTCAGCGCCGCCGCGGCGGTCGTCGTGGGGGTCCGGCTGAACCGACCGCGCCGGGCGCTTCCGTGGCTGCTCCTCGCCGCCGCCCTCGCCGTCTTCGTGCTCGCCGACACGGCGGCCTCGTTCGCCGGGCCTGCGTCCAAGCGCACGCTCGCCGCTTCGCTGTTCGTGGACGCGCTCTACCTGGTGATGTTCATCCTGCTCCTGGCCGGGCTCACCGGCCTGGTCCGCTCGGGCAACACCGGCCGAAACCGCGCCAGCCTCATCGACGCCGCCACGGTGAGCTTCGCGGTCGGCCTGATCTTGTGGATCTACCTGGTCTCGTCGCGGGTCGGCCGGCCCGACTCCACCGGTCAGGAGCTGCTGGTCGCGGTCGGCTACCCGCTCGCCGACATCCTGATCCTGGCGATCGTGATCCGCCTGGTGACCTCGGCCCGGTGGACGCCGGCCGTCGGCCTTCTGGTCGTCGGCGGGGTGGCCATGTTCGTCGGCGACCTGGTGTACCTGCTGGTGAGAATGGACCGGGACTGGCAGGCCGGCGGCGCGGTCGACCTGACCTGGATCGTCTTCTACGCGACCTGGGGCGCGGCCGCCCTGCACCCGACGATGGTCGACCTGACCGAGCCCCGGATGATGCAGCCGCACGTGCTGACCAAGCGCCGGCTGGCCCTGCTCACGGTCTGCTCGCTGAGCGCGCCCGCGGTCCTCATGATCGAGTCCATCGAGCAACAGTTGCGGTTCGGCAAGGCGATCGCCGCCGTCTCGGCGTTGATGTTCGTGCTCGTGCTGGTTCGGCTGCTGGACGCCATGCGGGCGAACCGCCTCGCGCTGGCCCGCGAGCGGGGCCTTCGCGAGGCCGGGGCGACCCTGGTCGCCGCCACCGATGAGGTCGGCGTCACGGCCGCCGTCCGCGCGGCCATGGCCAGGCTGCTGCCACCCGCCGCCGACCACCGGTTGATGCTCGCGGTCGGGGTGCCGACGGAGCCGATCCCGGGTGGCAGCGACCTCGTCTACACCCGGGCCCTGCCGGCCGGCCAGGCCGAGCGGTTGGCCGGATTCGAGCTGACGTTGCGGTGCCCGCTGCGGCTCGTGGACTCCCGGCGCGGCGAGACCGACATCGGCACCCTGCTCCTCGCCTCGGAAGAGCAGGTGCTCGCGAGCCTGGAGGGCGCGCTCGAGGTGCTCGCCTCCCAGGCCGCGTTGGCCCTGGAGCGGATCAGCTTGAACGAGGAGATCAACCTCAGGGACAGCGAAGCGTACTTCCGTACCCTCGTGCTCAACACCGCCGACGTGGTGCTGATCATCGACGAGGACGGCACGATCCGGTACGCGAGCCCGTCCGCCCAGGCCATGTTCGGCCGCCCGCCGGTCACCGGCACCCACCTGCTCGACCTCGTGGGACGCGGCTCCCGACCGGCTGCCGAGGAGTTGCTGCGGCACGTCTGCAGCGGCACACCGCCGCCACCGTCCACCGAGGACTGGACCGTGCTCGGCCCCGACGGCAGGCCGGTGGCGGTCGAGGCGACCATCCGCGACCTGCGTGCCGACCCGACCGTACGCGGGTTGGTGGCCACCCTGCACGACGTCACCGAACAGCGCCAGCTCCAGGAGGAGCTGGAACACCGGGCGTTCCACGACTCGCTGACCGGACTGGCGAACCGGACGCTCTTCACCGAGCGGGCCGCCCAGGCGGTCGACCGCTGCCGGATCGGCGGTACGGTCGCCGGCGTCCTCGTCATCGACCTGGACGACTTCAAGGTGGTCAACGACACGCTGGGCCACTCGGCCGGGGACGAACTGCTGGAGGCGGTCGCCCAGCGGCTGACCAACGTCCTGCGACCCGGCGATACCGGCGGCCGGCTCGGCGGCGACGAATTCGCCGCGCTGATCGAGGACGCCGGGGACACGACCGCGATCGAGCAGGTGGCGGAGCGCATCGTCGGCGCCCTGTCCACGCCGTTCGCGGTCGGCGACAACCTGGTCAGCGGCGTGGCCAGCATCGGCGTGGCGACCACGCTGGACGCCTCCGACGCGGACGAACTGCTGCGTCAGGCGGACCTCGCCCTGTACGTCGCCAAGGGCGCCGGCAAGGGGCGCTGGCGCCGGTACCAGCCGGCCCTGCACGCCGCGATCGTCGAGCGCATGCAGATGCGTGCCGAGCTCGACAAGGCGGTCGCCACCCATGCGTTCACGCTGAGGTTCCAACCCGTCGTCGGGCTCAAGGGCGGTGACACGATCGGGTTCGAGGCGCTCGTCCGGTGGGAGCACCCGACCCGGGGGACGTTGCTGCCGGGCGAGTTCATCGAGGTGGCCGAGGAGACCGGCCAGATCGTGGAGATCGGCAACCAGGTGCTCGCGCGCGCCGTCGCCGCGGCGGCGACCTGGCACCACCTCAGCCGCGCCGGCGACGCGCCGTACGTCAGCATCAACGTCTCCGCCCGGCAGTTCCGCACCAGCGGGTTCATCCAGGAGATCCGGACCCAGCTGGCCGGCTCCGGCCTGCCGCCGGACCGGCTGCTGCTGGAGATCACCGAGAGCCTGCTGCTGCGCGACGACGAGCTGATCTGGGAGGACCTCGCCCACCTGCGCCGGCTGGGCGTCCGGGTGGCGATCGACGACTTCGGCACCGGGTACTCGTCGCTGAGCTACCTGCGCCAGGTGCCGCTGGACGTGGTCAAGATCGACCGTTCGTTCATCGGCGCCGTCGGCAGCTCGCCGCAGCAACGCGCGCTGGTCCGCGGCATCGTCCAGCTCGCGCACACGCTGGGATTGGAGGTCATCGCCGAGGGCATCGAGACCGCCGCGGAGCGGGACATCCTGGTCGAGGCCGGGTGCCCGTACGGGCAGGGCCACTACTACAGCCAGCCGCTGCGCCTGCAGCAGGCGATCCAGTGGCAGGCCTCGGACACGATGGCCGCCTGATCCTCAGTCCGAGAAGACCAGGCTCTCCCCGTGCGCGGTCACCTCGGCCGGGGTCGGCGGCCGGGTGAGCAGCGTCGCCTGGAGTTCCGCGCTCGGGTCGCCCACCCGACCGGCCCGGTCCAGCGCCACGGTCAGGTCGTACCGGCTCTGCCGCAGCTCGACGTCCGGCCCGAGGAGAGCCCAGTACGCCGTACCCGGCGCGCCTTCGTGGTAGGGGAGCCCGACGCTGCCCGGGTTCACGCTTCGCCGCCCGGCCACGGTCCGGTCGAACTGGATGTGGGTGTGTCCGCTGACCAGGACGCGCTCGTCGATGTCCCGGCTGAGGTCGGCGAACCGGTCGGGCGGGGTGGCCGGGGTGATCAGCTCGGTGTCGCTGCGCGGGGAACCGTGGCAGAACCGCACCGGGCCGAGGCCCACGACCTCGATGGTCGCGGTGAACGCGAAGCCGGCGAGGAAATCGAGGTCGGCGTCGGTGTGTTGGATGATCATCCACGGGTCGCGCGGCCGCTCGTGCGCCCGGCCGTGCCGGGCGAGCTGCACGGCTGCCCGGTCGGCGTTGCCGCGGACGAACACCGCACGGGCGCCCAGTTCGCGCACGACCTCGACGGTCCGGTGCGGCTCCGGTCCCCAGGTGAGGTCGCCGCAGAAGACGACCAGCTCCGCTCCGGCCGAGTCCACATCGGAGAGTACGGCCTCCAGCGCCGGGATGTTGCCGTGCACGTCCGACAGGGCGGCGACCCGGGCGACCGGGCCGAACCGGGGCGGCGGGCCCTCGCCCGGAGCCGGTCCGTGCAGCGCCGCGGGCTGGGCGGCGGTCACCACAGCCCGGCCCTCAGCACGGCCCGGCCCTCAGCACGGCCAGGCCCTCAGCACGGCCCGGCCCTCAGCACAGCCCGGCCCGGGACAGCTCGGCGAGGAACGCCGTGCGGCGGTGATGGCGGTCGATCAGGCCGCGGACGCAACGGTCGAAGTCGGCGCCGCGGCCGCACCGCGTGCACACCTCCCGGAGCAGGTTCAGCCGCCGGACCGCGTCGCGGTACACGTCCCGCCCGCTGGTGGTGAGGACCTCCTCGATCCGTCGGCGGATGATGTCCACCGCCTCGTCCGGGTGCGTCCTGGCCCGCCGCCGGGCCAGCTCGTCCCAGGTGAGCCCGCTGAGTGTGGACGCCTGCTGTGCGGCGGCCCAGGCGGCGTCGACATCGTCCTCGGCGAGCAGCGCCCGGACGTGGTCCTCCGGGTTCCGCCGGGCCAGGAGCGCGAGCGCGGCCGGCCGTTCCGTGTCCCACCGGCCCGCCTGCCGGGCGGCCGAGCGCAGCGCGGTGAAGCTGTGCAGGACGGGCTGCCGGGTCAGGCCGTCACGGCGCAGCCGGATCGCCTCGGTCCCGCCGTCGCGGGACAGGTACGCCTCGACCAGGAAGTCCCGCAGCCCGGCGCCGGGCGGGTCCTCGGGGTGGGCGCGCAGGCCGCGCTCCGCCCAATCGAGCGCAGACGCGTGTTCGCCGATGTCGCGCAGCGCGCGGGCCAGCCGACCGTACTGGGCGGCGTACCGAAGGTCCCCGCCGACGACCTCGACCAGCGCGGCCACGTCCCGGTCCAGCTTGGCCAGACCTTCCCGGGCGTACCGGACCTGGAAGTCGGCCGGACCGGTGCGCCAGGCCGCGGTGACCGCCGACCGGTACGCGTCGAGCCCGGCCTCGCCGAGCGCCGGCGCGTACTCGGCGATGTCGACGGTGAACCAGTCCTGCCCGCCGAGCTGGAACTCCACCAGCCAGTCGGCCAGCCGTACCGGATCGACCGGCCCGGCCCGCCGGGTGGCCATGCAGGCCTCCGCGTGCATCCGCAGCAGCCGGCGCATCAGGTCGCCGAGCGCCCCGGCCGAGTCGTCGGCCTTGCCGACCGCGTCCAGCAGCAGGTGTACGGCCAGCTCGGCGAGCGGGACCACGTCCGCGCCCCGGCCCTCGCGGACCAGGTCGGCGAGCGCGTCGACGCAGTCGGCGGCGGCCTCCGCGTACCGGATCGCCGGCCAGTAGTCCAGATGCCCCGGGCAGCTGAACGCGGTCCGGATCGACTCGCGCAGCGCGGCCAGGTCCTGCTCGGCCTGCACCATGGCGAGCGTGAGCCGCCGAGCCAGCGCAGGGTCCCGGCCGGCGGCATCGACCAGCAGCTCGACCAGGTGGCCGGCGTCGAGCGCGCTCAGCTGTTCGCGTAGCTGCGCGACACGGTCCGTTCCTGCGGGGGGTTTTCTTGCGGGGGGTGCTTTGGCGGGCACACGGCCATCATCCCGCGCTCTGTGGCGCGGGTCATACCGACGGTTGGCCAGATCGCGACCGCCGCCAGCCAGACCGCGCACGCGCCGGCCATGTGCAGGCCGACCGCGAGGACGGGCAGGTGCATCGCGTACTGGACGACGCCGACGACGCCCTGGGCCAGCTCGACGCCGACGAGGATCGCGGCCGCCCGGGTCGCCTGGCGCGGTGCGCCGACCGCGCGCAGCGCGAACCAGAGCGCGACGGATGCGCCGATGAGGAAGAACACCGCGTCGGCATGCACCTGCGCGACGGTCGTCAGGTCGAAACCCAATCGCGGGGTGTCCGGGTCACCCGCGTGCGGTCCGGACCCGGTGACCACCGTGCCGAGTACCAGCACGACGGCCGCGGCCGCGGTGACCACCACGACCAGCCCGCGGACCGGTTTCGGCGCGGGTTCCGCCGGTGTCCCGGTGATCCGGTACCACAACAGGTAGCCGACCGCGATCACGGCCATCGAGAGCAGGAAGTGCGCGGCGACCGTCCACGGGTTGAGACCGGTCAGCACGGTGACGCCGCCGAGCAGTCCCTGGGCGAGCACGCCGGCCAGCGTGAGCGCGGCGAGCGGGACGAGGTCGCGCCGGCGGTACCGGATGGTCGCCAGCAGGAGCGCGATCGCGATCAGCCCGACGACCCCGCCGAGCATCCGGTTGCCGAACTCGATCGCCCCGTGTACGCCCATCTCGCGGGTCGCCGTATAGGACGAATCCGTGCACTTCGGCCAGGTCGGACACCCGAGTCCGGAGCCGGTGAGCCGGACCGCCCCGCCGGTGATCACGATCGCGATGTTGGCGACCAGCGAGGCCAGGGCGAGGCGGCGGAGCAGCACGGCGGAGATCCTACGCGCCGTCGTGCGCGCACCGGCTGCCAGCGTGGAAGATCGCTGTCCGGTACGGCCGGAGCGCCGGGGGACCGCGTGACGGCCGTCACTCGACGCCCGGTTTGCTACCGACCTACGAAATACGTCACACTGGTGTAGTGAAAAACGCGGTGGAGATCCCTGTACCCGAGACGGGTGCGGATGGTCGTACCCGCGATCGGGTGACCCAGCTCCTGCTCGTCCATGGTGCCGCGACGGCGGCCGAGCTCGGTGGCGCGCTGCGCCTCAGCCCGGCCGCGATCCGCCGGCACCTGGACGCGATGCTCGCCGACGGGGACGTCGTGGCCGCCGAGCGCCCGGTCCGGGGCCACCGGGGTCGCGGCCGGCCGGCCAAGGTCTTCTCGCTGACCGACGAGGCTCGCGTGCGCTGCGGCACCCACACCTACGACGACCTGGCCACCGCCGCGCTGCGCTGGATAGCCGAGCGGGACGGCCCGGAGGGCGTCGCCGCGTTCGCCGCGACCCAGGTCTCCGCGCTGGAGGAGCGCTGCCGGTCGGCGATGGAGGGTGCCGGCGACGATCCGCTGGCCCGGGCCGAAGCGCTGGCCGGCGCGCTGACCGCCGAAGGCTACGCTGCCAGCGCGAGCGCGATCGCCTCCGGCGGGCAGCTGTGCCAGCACCACTGCCCGGTGGCGCACGTCGCCGCCGAGTTCTCGCAGCTGTGCGAGGCCGAGACCAAGGTGATCTCCCGCCTGGTCGGCAGCCACGTCCAGCGGCTTGCCACGATCGCCCACGGCGACGGGGTCTGCACCACGCACATCCCGGCTCGAACAACTACCACCATGATGGCGAGGACTGCCCGATGACCGAGCAGACGACCCAGGAACAGCTCGTCGCTAACCTGGGCAGATACGAGTACGGCTGGGCCGACTCGGACACGGCCGGGTCGTCCGCCCGCCGTGGTCTGAACGAGGACGTGGTCCGCGACATCTCGGCCAGGAAGAACGAGCCGGCGTGGATGCTCGACCTGCGCCTCAAGGGCCTGCGCCTGTTCGGCCGCAAGCCGATGCCGGCCTGGGGTGCCGATCTCAGCGACATCGACTTCGACAACATCAAGTACTTCGTCCGGTCCACCGAGAAACAGGCCGCGACCTGGGACGACCTGCCCGCGGACATCAAGAACACGTATGACCGGCTGGGCATCCCCGAGGCCGAGAAGCAGCGCCTGATCGCCGGTGTGGCCGCGCAGTACGAGAGCGAAGTCGTCTACCACAAGATCCGCGACGATCTGGAGCAGCAGGGCGTCATCTTCCTGGACACCGACACCGGTCTGCGCGAGCACGAGGACCTGTTCAAGGAGTACTTCAACACGGTCATCCCGGTCGGCGACAACAAGTTCGCCTCGCTCAACACCGCGGTCTGGTCGGGTGGCTCGTTCATCTATGTACCGAAGGGCGTGCACGTGGAGATTCCGCTGCAGGCCTACTTCCGGATCAACACGGAGAACATGGGCCAGTTCGAGCGCACGCTGATCATCGTCGACGAGGGCGCCTACGTCCACTACGTCGAAGGTTGCACCGCGCCCATCTACAGCAGCGACTCGCTGCACTCCGCGGTCGTGGAGATCATCGTGAAGAAGGGCGGCCGGTGCCGCTACACGACGATCCAGAACTGGTCGAACAACGTCTACAACCTGGTCACCAAGCGCGCGGTGGCCCAGGAGGGCGCGACCATGGAGTGGATCGACGGCAACATCGGTTCCAAGGTCACGATGAAGTACCCGGCGGTCTGGATGACCGGCGAGCACGCCAAGGGCGAGGTGCTCAGCGTGGCGATGGCCGGTGAGGGCCAGCACCAGGACGCCGGCGCCAAGATGGTGCACGCCGCGCCGCACACGAGCAGCACGATCATCTCCAAGTCGATCGCCCGCGGCGGCGGCCGGACCAGCTACCGCGGCCTGGTCCAGGTGCTCGAGGGCTCGCACCACTCGCGGTCCACGGTCAAGTGCGACGCGCTGCTGGTGGACACGGTCTCCCGCTCCGACACGTACCCGTACGTGGACATCCGCGAGGACGACGTCTCCATGGGCCACGAGGCGACCGTCTCGAAGGTGAGCGAGGACCAGCTGTTCTACCTGATGAGCCGGGGCCTGTCCGAGGACGAGGCGATGGCCATGATCGTGCGTGGCTTCATCGAGCCGATCGCCAAGGAACTGCCGATGGAGTACGCGCTGGAGCTCAACCGGCTCATCGAGCTGCAGATGGAAGGGGCCGTCGGGTAATGACGGAGACACTGGTAGCGCCGTCCAAGACAAAGGCACAGGCGCTGCGGTCGTACGATGTCGCCGACTTCCCGGCCCTGACCGGCCGCGAGGAGGAGTGGCGCTTCACGCCCCTCAAGCGGCTGCGCGGCCTCACCACGGGCGTCCCGGAAGGGATCGCGCCCACGCACGAGTACGACGTACCCGACGGGGTCAAGGTGTCCACTGTGGACCGCAGTGATCCCCGGATCGGCAGCGTGCTGACCCCGTTCGACCGGGTCAGCGCGCTGGCCTTCGGCGCCGCGCCGAGCGCGCTGCTGGTCTCCGTCGCCGCGGGCGCGGTGGTCGGGAAGCCGGCCGTGATCCGGCTCGTCGGGACGGGTCCCGAGCAGACCACTTTCGGTCACACTTTTCTGGAGATCGGCGAACTTGCCGAGGTCACCCTCGTTTTGGAGCACACCGGATCGGTCACGCTGGCGGACAACGTCGAAATTGCCGTGGGCGCCGGCGCGCGGCTGACGCTGGTCACCGTCGCCGACTGGGCGCCGGACGCGGTCCAGGCCCAGCACGTCAAGTTCCGGCTCGGCCGGGACGCGCTGGTCAACCACATCCAGGTGACCCTCGGCGGGGACCTGGTCCGGCAGTACACGAGCGTGGACTACACCGGCCGGGGCGGCGAAGCGGAGCTGTACGGCCTCTACTTCGCCGACGCCGGCCAGCACCAGGAGCACCGCCTGCTGGTCGACCACGGGGTGCCGGACTGCCGCAGCTATGTGAGCTACCGGGGGGCGCTGCAGGGCCAGGGCGCGCACACGGTGTGGGTCGGGGACGTGCTGATCCAGACCGAGGCGACCGGCACCGACACGTACGAGATCAACCGCAACCTCGTCCTCAGCGACGGGGCGCGGGCGGATTCGGTACCCAATCTGGAGATCGAGACCGGCGAGGTCATCGGCGCCGGGCACGCCAGTGCCACCGGGCGGTTCGACGACGAGCAGCTCTTCTACCTGATGGCCCGCGGCATCCCGGAGACCGAGGCGCGCAAGCTGGTGGTCCGGGGTTTCTTCGCCGAGCTGCTCGGCAAGATCCCGGTACCCGAGCTGCGCGACCGGCTGGGCGAGGCGATCGAGGCGCGTCTGCTCAAGGGGGGCGCATGATCCGTGTCTGCTCCACAGAGGACGTACCGAAGGGGACCGCGATCAGCGCGGCCGTCGACGGCCTGCAGCTCGCCATCGTGCACGCCGAGGACGACAACTTCTACGCCCTCTACGACGAGTGCTCGCACGCGCAGATCGCGCTCTCCGAGGGCGAGGTCGACGACTGCACCCTGGAGTGCTGGCTGCACGGGTCGCGGTTCGACGTGCGTACCGGCGAGCCGACCGGCCTGCCCGCCACCCAGCCCGTGGCGACCTATGCCGTCGAGGTCCGCGACGGCGAAGTCTTTGTCAGTTCGACGCCGAGTAATGGAGTGACCCCGTGAGCGAGCTCGAGATCCGCGACCTGCACGTGTCGGTGCGCCTGCCGGACGGTGGCCGGAAGCCGATCCTGTCCGGGGTGAACCTGACCGTCCGCGCGGGGGAGACCCACGCGATCATGGGCCCCAACGGCTCGGGCAAGTCCACGCTGGCCTATTCGGTCGCGGGGCACCCCAAGTACGAGATCACCAGCGGCTCGGTCCGGCTGGACGACATGGACGTGCTGTCGATGACCGTCGACGAGCGGGCGCGCGCCGGGCTGTTCCTGGCCATGCAGTACCCGGTCGAGGTGCCCGGGGTGTCGGTGGCCAACTTCCTGCGTACCGCGAAGACCGCCATCGACGGCGAGGCGCCGAAGCTGCGCACGTGGGGCGCCGACCTCAAGCGCGCGATGGAGCGGCTCGGCGTGGATCCGGCGTTCGCCCAGCGCAACGTCAACGAGGGCTTCTCGGGTGGGGAGAAGAAGCGGCACGAGATCGTCCAGCTGGAGCTGCTCCAGCCGAAGATCGCGATCCTCGACGAGACCGACTCGGGCCTGGACATCGACGCGCTGCGGGTGGTCAGCGAGGGGGTCAACCGGATCCGCTCGACCGGCGAGACCGGCGTCCTCCTGATCACGCACTACACCCGGATCCTGCGGTACGTCCAGCCGGACTACGTGCACGTCTTCGTCGGCGGCCGGATCGTCGAGGAGGGTGGCCCCGAGCTGGCCGAGAAGCTGGAGGCCGAGGGGTACGAGCGCTACCTCGCCGGTGCCGGCCCCGCGACCACGGCGGTGTGAGATGACGTTGACGATCCCGGCCGGGATGCCACAACACGACGACGTACCGCGCTACGACGTCGAGAAGGTGCGCGCGGACTTTCCGATCCTGGCCCGGGAGGTCAACGGCGAGCGGGTGGTCTACCTCGACTCGGGCGCCACGTCGCAGAAGCCGGTTCAGGTCCTGCGTGCGATGACCGAGCACTACGAGCGGCACAACGGCAACGTGGCCCGGTCGGTGCACACGCTCGGCACCGAGGCGACCGAGGCGTACGAGGGGGCCCGGGCCAAGGTGGCCACGTTCATCGGCGCGGCCTCCCCGGCCGAGGTGGTGTTCGCGAAGAACTCCACCGAGGCGATCAACCTGGTGGCGCACTCGTTCCGGCACGGTCCGCTCGGGTTGCGGCCCGGCGACGAGGTGGTCATCTCCGAGATGGAGCACCACTCGAACATCGTGCCGTGGCAGCTGCTCTGCGAGCTGACCGGCGCGCGGCTGCGCTGGTTCGGCATCACCGACGCCGGCCGGCTGGACCAGTCGAACCTCGAGGAGCTGGTCAACGAGCGTACGAAGATCGTCTCGTACGTGCACATGTCGAACCTCCTCGGCACGGTGAACCCGACCTCGCGGATCACCGCCCGGGCCCGGGAGGTCGGCGCGCTGGTGATGCTCGACTGCTCGCAGTCGGTGCCGCACCTGCCGGTCGACGTGACCGACCTGGGTGCGGACTTCATCGCGTTCACCGGGCACAAGATGTGCGGCCCGACCGGCATCGGTGTCCTCTGGGGACGGTCGTCGCTGCTGGAGCAGATGCCACCGTTCCTCGGCGGCGGCTCGATGATCGAGACCGTCACGATGGAGAAGACCACGTACGCGCCGCCGCCGGCCCGGTTCGAGGCCGGCACCCCGCCGATCGTCCAGGCCGTCGGGCTCGGCGCGGCCATCGACTACCTCGCCGGCATCGGTATGGCCGCGATCCAGTGGCACGAGAAGGAGCTGACGGCGTACGCGCTCGACGCCCTGCAGACCGTACCGGGGCTGCGACTGTTCGGACCGACCGTGCCGGTGAGCCGGGGCGGCATCCTCTCCTTCGCGCTGGAGGGCATCCACCCCCACGACGTGGGCCAGGTGCTCGACGCCGAGGGGATCGAGGTGCGGGTCGGGCACCACTGCGCGCGGCCGGCCTGCATCCGCTTCGGCGTACCGGCGACCACCCGGGCCTCGATGTACCTGTACACGACGACCGAGGAGGTCGACGCGCTGGTACGCGGGCTCGACAAGGTACGGAAGGTGTTTGGCTGACGATGCGGCTCGACCAGCTGTACCAGGAGATCATCCTGGACCACTACAAGCGCCCCCGCGGGCGCGGGCTGCGCGCACCGTTCAGCGGCGAGGCCCACCACGTGAACCCCACCTGCGGCGACGAGGTCACGGTCCGGGTCTCGCTGGTCGACGGGGTGATCTCCGATGTCTCGCACGACGGGATGGGCTGCTCGATCAGCCAGGCCTCCGCGAGCGTGCTGTACGAGCTGCTCACCGGCCGCAAGGTGGACGACGCCGCGGTGGTGCAGGAGGCGTTCGCCGAGCTGATGGGCGGGCGCGGCCAGGTCGAGCCGGACGAGGCGGTGCTGGGCGACGGCGTGGCGTTCGCCGGGGTGGCGCGCTACCCGGCCCGGGTCAAGTGCGCGCTGTTGCCGTGGATGGCGTTCAAGGACGCGGCGGCCCGCGCCGCCGTGGAGGAGGTTGGGTCATGACGGAGCTGGCGAAGGCACCGGTCGCCGAGGTCGAGGAGGCGATGAAGGACGTCCTCGACCCGGAGCTGGGCATCAACGTGGTCGATCTCGGCCTGGTCTACGGGATCCACGTCGACGACGACAACGTCGCGACGCTGGACATGACGCTCACCTCGGCGGCGTGCCCGTTGACCGACGTGATCGAGGACCAGTCCCGGCAGGCGCTCTGCGGCGGACCGGGCGGCGGTCTCGTCAGCGACGTCCGGATCAACTGGGTCTGGATGCCGCCGTGGGGCCCGGACAAGATCACTGACGACGGCCGGGAACAGCTGCGCGCCCTGGGTTTCAACGTCTGAGCACCACAAAGTCCCGCAGTCAGTGCGCGGTCGGGGTGAGTTCGAAGTGGACGGTGCGGCCGGTCTTGGCGCGACCCAGTCGGTGCGCCAGTGGGACCAGCACGCCGTGCAGGAACGGGTGCTTGCGGCGCAGCGCGCGGGCGGCATCGTCCGCCTCGGCGCCGGTCAGCCGCCGGACCCGGCCGCGCACCGCGGTACCGGTAGCTCGACCGCCCATTGTGGACGGTGATACCTCGACGGCCGGGTTGCGCCGCAGGCGCCGCGTCTTCCAGGCCTTCTCGTAGCTGCGGAACACCGCGCGCTCGCCCCGGACGGCAAGGCTGACCGGCGTCGCGACCGGGGTGCCGTCCCGGCGGTAGGTGACCAGCCGGACCGTCTTCTGCCGCACGAAGGGGGCGAGCGCGGCAACGGTCGCCGGTGTGACGGCGCCCACGACGTACCCGAGCTGGCGCAACCGCAGCCACAGCGCCACGGTGATGAGTACCGACACCGCCCCGAGTGCCCACGGGTCCGATGCCCGCCCGCCGAGGTGCAGGTCGGTCGCGTGGTTCACCACGTGGATCGTGTTCGCCACCAGGAAGCCGGCGAGCGCCGTCGCGAGCGCGTCCGACCACACCGTGGCCAGCAGCAGCGTCGTCGCGATGCCGAGCTGGAACGCGCCCAGGTCGTGCAGGAAGTGCTCGTGCGGCGGGAAGTCCACCGCGCGGGCGAACGAGTCCGGCGAGACCAGGCACCACGCGCCGGCCACCGCCATCCCGAGCCCCAGCACCGCCGTCACGATTCGAACGAAGACAGCCATGCGGGTGGGACGAGGTGGCCGGTGCCGGTGTGACGCTCAGCCGGTCGCGCCGACCTGGGCCACCACCACGTGTCGCCGCACGTCGACGCCGATGACCTCGCCGTTGTCCGGGCCGGAGGTGACGGGCGACCCGGCACACCGTCGACTGCCCCTCCCGGCCGTGCGTGTTCCCCGACACACTGCCGCGATAGTCGGTGGCAGGCAGCCCCGTGAAGCGGCCAGAATCGCGGCATGACCACTGCCCGAGTGCTGCTGACGCCCACCGCCCCGGCGGCGGACGGCGCGTGGCGACAGCACCTGCGGCCCGTGGTCGGTGCGAGCGCCTCAGGGTCGTGAGCGCTGCGGAGCGCCGCGCCGTCCGGACCGAGGAGCGTCAGCGGCCAAGGACGGCCCGGCGGCGGGCCGGTAGCGTACCGATCCGGGACATCCGGTGAGCGCGGCCCTGGTCGCGGGGCTCCTGGCGGGGTACGGCATCGCCGTGCCCGTCGGTGCCATCGCGCCGATCATCATGTCGATCTCCGCGCGCACGTCACTGCGCGTGGGTGCCTGCGCCGCCCTCGGGGTGGCCGCCGCCGACGGGGTCTACGCCGTGGTCGCCGTGCTCGGCGGGGCCGCGCTGGCCGGCGGCATCGCAGCCCTGGCCACCCCGCTGCGGTGGACCGCCGCGGTGGTGCTGCTGGTCTTGTCCGTACGCACGGCCTGGCTGGCACTGCGGCACTACCGGGACCCGGCGGCGGCGCCCCCGCGGCGCGCCGGCCTGGACACGCCCGGACGGGCGTTCTTCGGCCTGCTCGGCCTGACCCTGCTCAACCCGGCGACGATCGTCTACTTCGGCACGCTCGTGCTGGGTCGTCGAGCGGCCGACGGCGACGGGGTCGGCGAGGAGGCGCTGTTCGTGGTCGGGGCGTTCGTCGCGTCGGCCAGCTGGCAGCTGCTGCTCGCCCTGGGGGGATCGGTGGTCGGCCGGGTGCTCACCGGGCCGCGCGGACGGCTCGGTACCGCGCTCTGCTCCGGCCTGGTCATCGCCGTCCTTGCGGTGCTGCTGGTCGTCTGAACGGTCGGTGTCAATCCCGCAGTTCTACTGGGTTGCGAGCGGAGATCCATCGATAGGCTTCGGGGCATGGACGCCGGGGCCACCGCGGTCGACACGGTACGGACCGCCGTCGTCTGCCTCGGCCTGCAGCGGGTGAGCTACCTGCTGGTGTCCGCGGTGACCTCGGTCGTCGCGTTCGTCAACAGGGCGCCGGCCGGGCCGGTCTACGGCCTGCTCATCGCGAGCCAGGCCGGCTGGACCGCGGTGTTGCTGACCCAGGCCTGGCGGCGCCGGCGATTCTCGGTCCGGTCGGCCTGGGGCGACGTCGGGTTCGCCATCGGCGCCCAGTTGCTCCTGGCCCGGCTGGGCCCGGCCGACCCGGTGATGTCCACAATGGACTACCGTACCCAGATGGACATGGCGGCGGCCACGCTGGTGGGTGTCGCGCTGCCCCGGTACCAGTGCATGCTGGCGATGGTCGTGCTGCCGGCCGGGCTGCTGGCCTCGGTGCACTGGATGGCCGGTGACACGCCGGTCGAGTGGACCTGGGTGCTCTACCGGGTCAACTCGTACATCTGGTGGGCCACCGTCGCGTGGGCGCTGAGCGAGTTCCTTCACGTGCAGCGGAACCGGGCGGAGCGGGCGACGGAGCGGCTGGTCGTGGTGGAGGCCGAGCGGGCCCGGGTCGCCGAGCGGTGGGCCCAGCGGCAGCGGCTGCACGACACGGTTCTCGCCACGCTGACCGCGATCGCCCGTGGCGGCCTGGATCATCGCAGTGACGAGGTCCGGCGGAGGTGCGCCCGGGAGGCCGAGTACCTGCGCCACCTGGTGCGCTACGAGGACGATCCGCCCAGCGGGCTCGGCGGGGCGCTGAGCCGGGTGATCGAGGACGCCCAGGCGCTCGGGCTGCAGGTGCGCTCCAACGGGCACCAGGCGACCGACGAGCTGCCCGCGGACGTGGTGCGGGCGCTGGCCGAGGCGACCCGGGAGGCGCTGAACAACGTGTTGCACCACTCCGGCCGCAGCGACGCCTGGGTCACCGTCACGCAGGAGGGCGGGACGACGTCCGTGCGGGTCGTGGACCGGGGCCAGGGCATGCCGCCGGACGGGCACCGCGGGCAGGGGGTCCGGGAGTCGATCGTCGGCCGGATGCGGGCGGCCGGCGGCCGGGCGCGGATCGACACCGTACCCGCCGAAGGGACCTCCGTGGAGCTGTCGTGGCCCGCATCGTAACGGTGTCCGCTGTGGACGATGACCGGATGCTCCTGGCCGGCCTGGCCACCTGGCTCGAGGCCGTGCCGGACCTGCGCCTGGTGCACACCTGCGGCACCGTCGAGGAGCTGTTGCGGGACGAGCCCGAGCCGGCCGACGTCGTGCTGCTCGACCTCGCGCTGCGGGACAGTACCGACCCGGTGGACAACGTCCGCCGGCTCGTCGCCGCCGGGCGTCGCGTGCTGATCGTGAGCTGCGTGCCGTACCAGGACCAGATCCTCGCGACCGTGAGCGCCGGCGCCAGCGGGTACCTGACCAAGGACAACGACCTGCCGGTGCTGGCCGAGGCGATCCGGCAGGTCGCCTCGGGGGGTACGGCCCACTCGCCGGAGCTGGCCCTGGCCTGGTACCAGGACCGCGGGCCGCTGCGGCCGGCGCTCACCCCGCGGGAGCGGGAGCTGCTGATCGCGTACGGGTCCGGGCTCACCCTGACCGCGGCGGCCCGGCGGGTCGGCATCCAGCCGGCGACCGCGCGGAAGTACCTGGAGCACATCAAGGAGAAGTACACGACCGCGGGACGGCCGACCTACACGAAGCTGGATCTGGCCAGCCGGGTCCGGGAGGACGGGCTGCTGCGGTACGAGACCTAGAGGTTCTTGAGCGCCTCGCGCACCGACAGCCCGGAGAGCCGGTCGCGGTGGGCGCGGACGAACGCGCGGACGGCGCCCGGGTCGGTCCGCGCGTACTCCCGCAGCGCCCAGCCGATCGCCTTGCGGATGAAGAAGTCCCGGTGCCCGGCCTGCGCGACGCAGTAGCGGAACAGCCTCGCCGCGTCGGTGTCCTCCTTGTACGTGAGCTGGTGCAGGATGGCGGTGCGGGTCAGCCACAGCTCGTCCCCGGCCACCCAGGAGTCCATTGTGGATACCAGTGTCGGATGGCCGGACACCAGCGGCCCGACCAGGTGGGCGGCGAGCGCGTCGACGGTGTCCCACCACGACTTGGTCACGATGAGCTGCCGGGCGGTCTCCAGGAAGCCCGCCGAGCAGATCCGGGCGTGCCGGCGCAGCCAGCCGCAGGCGAAGTACTGGTACTCCCGTTCGGGCAGCTCCCAGCAGCCCAGCGCCACCGCACGGAGATCATCCTCGGTCGGCTTCGGCAGCCCGGCCAGCACCTCCCGGGCGAGCACCTTCTGCGCCGGGCCGGGCAGGCCGAGGAACGGGAACTGGTCACGCATGTACGCCGCCATCGGGACCGCCCGGGCCGGGTCGGCCGCGCCGCCGTACACCCGTTGGAGCCGGTCCAGCACGGTTCCGGCGAGCGATCCCATACGTCGGTAGCTTAGGAGACATGGGCGGACGGCCGGCGGCAGGTGGCGGGCGCTGGGTGGAGGTGGACCCGGACCGGCTGGAGAGGTGGCTCGCCGGCTTCGTCAGCCGGCACGGCTCGATCGCGGTGAACCCGGCCGAGTCGACGCTGCTGGTCGCCGCGTACGACGGGGCCGTCGCCGAGCTGCACCCGGCGCCCGGGGCGTCGCCGGGCCTGGACACCGCCGAGTTCGTCACCTCCGCGCTGCGCTCCCGGGTGCTGGGCCTGCTGCTCGTCCGCCGGGGCGGGACGGCCGTCGCGGTGGCCGAGGGACCCCGGATCGTGGCGTCCAAAGTGGACAGCTACTACGTGCAGAGCCGTACCGCGGCGGGCGGCTGGTCGCAGCAGCGGTTCGCGCGGCGGCGGGAGAACCAGGCGCGGGCGGCCGCCGAGGACGTGGCCGACCTGGCGGTACGGCTGCTGCTCCCGGAGGTCGGCCGGCTCGCCGCGGTGGTCGGCGGCGGTGACCGGCGGCTGGTCGACGTGGTGCTCGGGGACCGGCGGCTCGCCCCACTGGCGGTGAAGCTGGCCGACCGGTTCCTGGACGTGCCGGACCCCAAGCAGACCGTCCTGGCCGAGGCGTTGCGCCGCGCGCGGGCGGTCCGGATCCGGGTCTCCGACCCGCAGTGACCTCAGAGCGCGTTGCCGAACGTGTCGCACTGCTTCGGGTCGCCGGTGGAGAAGCCGCGGCTGAACCACTGCTTGCGCTGTTCCGACGTACCGTGCGTAAATTGGGACTCGTCGATACGCCCGCCGGACTTCTTCTGGATCGCGTCGTCGCCGACGGCGGCCGCGGCGTCGAGTGCCTGGTCGATGTCGGCCTGCGTGATGCTCTTGAAGATCGGCTGCCCGCCGGCGTCGGTGGTCTGTGTGGCGTGCTTCGCCCACACGCCCGAGTAGCAGTCCGCCTGCAGTTCGAAGAGCACCGACAGCGGGTTGGCGTTGCCGGGGTCGCGCTGCTGCTGGCGGCGCATCGCGGCCTCGGTGCCCAGCAGCGTCTGCACGTGGTGGCCGTACTCGTGGGCGAGCACGTACGGCTGGGCGAACTCGCCCTCGGCGCCGAACCGGTTGGCCAGCTCGTCCCAGAACGTCAGGTCGATGTAGACCTGATGGTCCTCGGGGCAGTAGAACGGCCCGACACCCGAGTCCGCGTTGCCGCACCCGGTCGAGACCGCGCCGGAGTAGAAGACCGTCTTCGTCGCCTGGTACTGCTTGCCGAAAGCCTCCGGCATCCCCTTCTGCCAGTACGCCTGGATCGAGTTGATGAACAGTGCGTTGCGGCAGTCGGTGCGGTTGAGCCGGTCCGGGTTGTCCCGGGCGCAGGCCTCGTCGATGTTCGTGTTGTCGCCGGCACCCCCGCCACCACCGTCGAGCAGGTTGCTGCCGAATACGCCGCCGCCGAGCAGCATGAGCGCGACGACGACCAGCGTGACGATCAGGCCGCCCTTTCCGCTCGGGATCGGGATCGGCATCCCGCCGAGGCCGCCGCGACCGCCACCGCGCGAGCCGCGCCGGTCCTGCACCTGACTTGTATCGATCTGGGCGTTCTCGTTCAGCTCCATCGGGGTCCTCCACCTTGGATACTGCCCGGTTCCGTACCCGATGATCTTGGTGCGTAATCCGGATGACCGGCGGGGTACACTCAACGGCGTGCTCGCCTGCAGAGACTGACCTGGTCCGCAGCGACCCCGACCCGGGGCCGCCGATGCCGCGTGCCGTCAGTCCCGTCGAATTCGAGAGCGAGCCCAGATAATGATCAATGCGACAAACCTCGAGCTGCGCGCGGGCGCCCGCATCCTGCTGGGCGAGGCGACCCTGCGCGTACAGCCCGGCGACCGGATCGGCCTGGTCGGCCGCAACGGCGCCGGGAAGACCACCACCCTGCGGGTACTGGCCGGCGAGGCGCTGCCGCACACCGGGCACGTCGAGCGGCGGGGCGCGGTCGGTTACCTGCCGCAGGATCCGCGGACCGGCGATCTGGACGTGACCGCCCGCGACCGGGTGCTCTCCGCGCGTGGCCTGGATGCCCTGCTCGCCGAGATGAAGGTGCTGGAGGGCCGCCTGGGCTCCGACGAGCGCCTGCTCCGCCGGTACGGCACGCTGGAGGACCAGTTCGCCAGCCTCGGCGGGTACGCGGCCGAGGCCGAGGCCGCCCGGATCTGTGCCAACCTGGGCCTGCCCGACCGGGTGCTGGGCCAGCCGCTCGGCACGCTCTCCGGCGGCCAGCGCCGGCGCATCGAGCTGGCCCGGATCCTGTTCCGCGACGCGAGCGCGACCGGCGGCGGCACGCTGCTGCTCGACGAGCCGACCAACCACCTCGACGCGGACTCGGTCACCTGGCTGCGCGGGTTCCTCGCCGGGCACAAGGCCGGCCTCGTCGTCGTCTCGCACGACGTCGGCCTGCTCGACACCGTGGTCAACAAGGTCTGGTTCCTCGACGCCAACCGGGCCACCATCGACATCTACAACCTTGGCTGGAAGGCGTACCTGGCCCAGCGCGAGACCGACGAGCGGCGTCGCCGCCGGGAGCGCGCCAACGCCGAGAAGAAGGCGAGCGCGCTGCGCGCCCAGGCCGACAAGATGATGGCGAAGGCGACCAAGACCGTCGCGGCGCAGAACATGGTACGGCGGGCCGACCGGCTGATGTCCGGCCTGGCGGAGGTACGGGCCGCGGACCGGACCGCCCGGGTCCGGTTCCCGACCCCCGCGCCGTGCGGCAAGACGCCGTTGACCGCGCGCGAGCTGTCGAAGTCGTACGGGTCGCTGGAGGTCTTCGTCGACGTCGACGTCGCGGTGGACCGCGGTTCCCGGGTGGCGATCCTGGGTCTCAACGGTGCCGGCAAGACCACGTTGCTGCGCATCCTCGCCGGCCAGCTCGAGCCGGACACCGGCGAGGTGGTGCCCGGGCACGGGCTCGAGCTGGGGTACTACGCGCAGGAGCACGAGACGCTCGACGTGACCGAGACCGTGCTCGGGCACATGCGCCGGGCCGCGCCCGTGCAGACCGACGGGGAGCTGCGGAGGATCCTGGGCGCGTTCCTGTTCTCCGGCGACGACGTGGACAAGCCGGCCGGAGTGCTCTCCGGCGGGGAGAAGACCCGGCTCGCGCTGGCCACGCTCGTCTGCTCCGGGGCGAACGTGCTGCTGCTCGACGAGCCGACGAACAACCTCGATCCGGCCAGCCGGGAGCAGGTGCTCGACGCGATCGCCCGGTTCCCCGGGGCGATCGTGCTGGTCACCCACGACCCGGGTGCGGTGCAGGCGCTCAAGCCCGACCGGGCCATCCTGCTGCCGGACGGTGTCGAGGACGCGTGGAGTGACGACCTGCTGGACCTCGTCGAGCTGGCCTGAGTCCGTGGTAAAGGGCTCGACGGACTCCCCGCACCCTGCCGGCGCCGTCACCAGGGGCTGAGCAGGATCGCCTCGATCACGACGGCGGTGACCGCGCCGGTGCCGGCGAGCAGCACCGGGGTGGGCGGCAGCTCGCCGCCCTGCCGCTCGGGCGCCACCACGGCCACGGTCAGCCACGGGAAGAACGGGAGCCATGCGTGCTCGACCCCGCCCCGGGCCAGACCCGCGGCGAGCGAGAACGCGACCGCCGCGCCCGCGCCGACCAGGAACGGCCAGCCCGGCGTGTTGCGCACCTTGCGCAGGCTGGCCACCAGCGCCGGGCCGGCGGCCAGCAGCAGGACCACCAGGCTGATCCCGCTCCACCACCAGGGCGACCGGTACGGGCCGATCCGGGTCAGGTAGTCCTGCTGCGCCGTCATCAGCCCGTCGACCCAGCCGAACCCGGCCAGCTCGGCGGCGAGCACGGGCAGCAGTGCGCCGAGTCCGGTGGCCGCGTTGAGGAACGGCCGGCGGCGGGCGAAGTAGAGGCACACCAACGAGAGGCCGAGCCACGGCGCGGCGTACGACAGCAGTGCGGCCAGGCCGAGCAGGGCGCCCGCCGCGACGCCGCCGAGCCCGGCCGACCAGCCCCGGCGGGCGGTGTCGCTGGCGTACACGCCGACCGCGACCATCGCCGCCCCGAGCGCGGCCACCACACCGCCCGCACCGACCGCGAGCCAGACCGCCCACGGGGCCAGCACGAGCACCGGCAGGTACCGGCGGGCGCTCTCCTCGCCACAGACGCCGCGGACCGCGGAGAGCACGAGCGGTACGGTCAGCGCCCCGACCGCGGTGATCACCAGGCCCAGGGTCAGGTGGTCGGTGAGCCCGATCCGGCGGGCCGCCCAGAGCAGCAGCACCGGACCGGGCGGGTGCCCCCGGGTGGCGTCCGAGTGCTCCTCCGAACGGTCCGTGAACGACGCGAGAAAACCGAGCGGGTCGTTCCCGACGTCCGCCACATCGGTGAGGTAACCGTCATCCGCGAGCAGTGCCCGGGTGAGTCCGACGGAACCATCGGCGATGGCGAGCGCAACTGTCCACGCGAATGTCAAGACGTAGCTGGCTGTCAATACGAAATTCCATCGTGCGCGTGAAATCCAACCCCGTACCGCGAGAGTAAGGACCGTGGCGGCAACCGCCGGTGCGGCCAGGCTCGCCGGCCCGAGTTCCACCCCGTACCGGCCGAGAAATGGTGCGCCGGCGGTGCCCAGGCGGGCCCCGGATCGTACGGCCAGCCAGGTCAGAAGCGCTCCAGCCGCGCAGAGCAGCAGCCATCCGGCGATGTCCCGCCGCTCAGTCACACGCACAGCCGAACACGGTAGAGCACGCGTCGGGTACCTGACACTGCCGAGCGTGTCGGTTGGCGTCCGGTCGATATCTAGCGCATGATCGTCCGAGGCGGTCTAATAGGTGAGACCGCTAGGAACCGCACCGTCTGGGACGTGAGGAAACAGCATGGCAGCCACCGGCACCACCACCACCGAAAAGGGTCGCCGGATCGTCGGGGCCGAGCGCCAGACGCTCGCAAAGGATCTGGTCAAGCGGTACACGTCCGGGGAAAGCATCCGCGCGTTGGCGGCCTCGACGGGTCGCTCGTACGGATTCGTCCACCGGGTGCTGACCGAATCCGGCGTGCAGCTGCGGCAGCGCGGCGGCGCCCGGCGCCGGAAGAAGGCGTGAGCCTCCGACCGGCACCCCCCTCGCCCGCCGCGGATGCCCCCCGGTGACCGCGGCGAGCGGCGTCCGATTGGATCGCGACGGGCCGGTGGCAACGGTGACGTTGTGCCGGCCCGACGTCCTCAACGCCCAGACCACCGATATGTGGGCCGCCCTGCGAGGCATCGGCCGCGATCTCCCCGGGGACGTACGGGTGGTGGTCGTCCGGGGGGAGGGGCGGGCGTTCTCGGCCGGCCTCGACCTGAAAGCCGCCGGCGCGGCAACCGGCGAGCTGGCCGGCCTGGAGCCGGAGCAGGCCGCCGGGCGGATATCGACGTACCAGGAGGCGTTCTCCTGGCTCCGCCGCACCGATCTGGTGTCGGTGGCGGCGGTACAGGGCCACGCCATCGGGGCCGGCTTCCAGCTCGCGCTCGCGTGTGACCTGCGGGTGCTCGCGGAGGACGCCATGCTGACGATGGCCGAGGTGTCGCTGGGCCTGGTCCCGGACCTGGGCGGCACCAAGCGCCTGGTCGACCTCGTCGGGTACGGCCGGGCGCTGGAGATCTGCGTGACCGGCCGGCGGGTGACCGCGGCGGAGGCGGACCGGATCGGCCTGGCGAACCTGGTCGTGCCGCGGGCGGACCTCGACGCCGCAGTGGACGATCTGGTCGCGGCGGTGCTGGCCGGGAGCCGGGACGCGGTGGTGGAGATCAAGGCTCTGCTGGCCGGGGCGGGCGGCCGGTCCTACCCGGCGCAGGAGGAGGCGGAGCGGGCCGCCCAGGTGCGCCGGATCCGGGACCTCGCCGGTCGTGGCGAGTAGTCCGTCGGTAATCCGCCCTCGGCGAACACCAGGAACATCCGTCGCTCCGCCCACCTTGTCATACCCATCCGGTAAGACTTGCGGCATGGAGGTGAGCCGGCGGTGAGTCACTACGGTGGCGGCTGGACGATGCTGCGCGCCATGCGCAAGGAGGGCGAGCTCGAGGGCCGGCGCCCGACCCGGGAGACCGCCCGGCGCGTGTTCGCGTTCGCCCGCCCGTTCCGGCTCTGGATCGGCCTGTTCCTCCTGCTCGTGGTCGGTTCGTCGACGATCGCGGTGGCGACCCCGGTGCTCGCCGGCCGGGTGGTCAACGCGATCACCCGCGGCGGGCCGGATGCGGCGTCGACGGTCATCACGATCGCGTTGCTGATCGCCGGGCTGGCCGTGGTCGACGCGGGGCTCTCGCTCGCCCAGCGAGGGTTCTCCGCGCGGATCGGCGAGGGCATCATCTTCGACCTCCGGACCAAGGTCTACGACCACGTCCAGCGGATGCCGTTGCAGTTCTTCACCCGGACCCAGACCGGTGCGCTGGTCAGCCGGCTCAACAACGACGTGCTCGGCGCGCAGCAGGCGTTCACCTCCACGCTCTCCGGCACGGTCGGCAACCTCATCTCGCTGCTCCTCACCGCGGCCGTGATGTTCTCGCTGTCCTGGCAGGTGACGCTGCTCTCGCTGATGCTGGTGCCCGCGTTCCTGCTGCCGGCCCGGCGGGTCGGTCGGCGGCTGGCCGAGATCACCCGCGAGTCGTACCAGCTGGACGCCCAGATGAACGCGACGATGACCGAGCGCTTCGGGGTCGCCGGCGCGCTGCTGGTCAAGCTGTTCGGGCGGCCGGAGGTGGAGGCCGACCGGTTCGGGGAGCGGGCCCGGCGGGTCCGCGACATCGGCGTCCAGCAGGCGATGTACTCCACCACCTTCTTCGTCGCGATGATGCTCGTCGCCTCGCTTGCCCAGGCGCTGACCTACGGGCTCGGGGGCTGGCTCGCGGTCCGCGGCACGATCGACGCCGGGACGGTCGTGACCCTGGCGCTGCTGCTGACCCGGCTCTACGGGCCGATCACCGCGCTGTCCAACGTGCGGGTCAGCATCATGAGCGCGCTGGTCTCGTTCGAGCGGGTCTTCGAGGTGCTCGACCTGCCGCCGGCCATCGCGGAGAAGCCCGACGCGATCCGCATCCCGCCCGGCGCGTCCCGGATCGAGTTCGATGACGTGCACTTCCGGTACCCGGCCGCGTCCGAGGTGTCGCTGGCCTCGCTGGAGGACGTGGCCGCCCTGGACCGGACCACGACCGACACGGTGCTCAAGGGCGTCTCGTTCACGGTCGAACCGGGCCAGATGGTGGCCCTCGTCGGACCCTCCGGTGCCGGCAAGTCGACGACGGCCATGCTGCTGACCCGGATGTACGACGCGACCGACGGCAGCGTCAGGGTCGGCGGCGTCGACGTGCGGGAGGCGACGCTGCAGTCACTGCGGGACACGATCGGCGTGGTCACCCAGGACGCGCACCTGTTCCACGAGACGCTCGCCGACAACCTGCGCTACGCCCGGCCGGACGCGACCGACGAGGAGTTGTGGACCGCGCTGGACCGGGCACAGGTGGGCGACCTGGTCCGCGGCCTGCCCGACGGGCTGTCCACTGTGGTGGGTGAGCGCGGCTACCGGTTCTCCGGCGGGGAGAAGCAGCGGATCGCGATCGCCCGGCTGCTGCTCAAGGCGCCGTCGATAGTGATCCTGGACGAGGCCACCGCGCACCTCGACTCGGAGAGCGAGGCGGCCGTCCAGCACGCGCTGTCCGAGGCGCTGACCGGGCGGACCGCGCTGGTGATCGCGCACCGGCTCTCGACCGTCCGCGACGCCGACCTGATCGTCGTCCTCGACGGCGGCCGGATCGTCGAGCGGGGCACGCACGACCAGCTCGTGGCGGCCGGCGGGCTCTACGCCGAGCTGTACCGCACGCAGTTCGCGGTCGCCGAGTCACCGCGCCCGTTCACGGACAGCCCGGAGCCCGTGGTCGTCGTGCAACGCGACGAGTCCTACGCCGACTAGCGCCGGTGCCGGGCCGGCCGCCTGTTCCATGATCACCGAGGCGCGGCGGGCCGGCTCACAGGCTGCGGACCGCGCCGCCGTCGACCGGTACGGACAGGCCGGTGAGGTAGCTCGCGGCCGGTGACAGCAGGAAGGCCGCGACCCGGCCGAACTCCTCCGGCGTGCCGAGCCGCCGCAGCGGGATCGCCGCCTCCGCCTCGGCCTGTGCCCTGGCCGGGTCGCCGGTCGCCGCGAACAGCTCCCGGTTGCGGTCGGTGAAGATGCGGTGCGGCAAGAGGCTGAGCACCCGGACACCGCGCGGTCCCAGCTCGTCGGCCATGTCCTTGGCCACCCCGGCCAGGCCCGGTCGCAGGGCGTTGGAGATGCCCAGCTCCGGGATCGGGGCGCGGGCCGAGCTGGACAGCACGAACGCGATCGCGCCGCCGTCGGGGACCGCACCGGCCACGGTACGGGCGAGCCGCACCGCGCCGAGGAACAGCGTCTCGAACGAGGACCGCCACTGCTCGTCGCCGGTCGCCGCCGCGGTGCCCCGCGGTGGGCCGCCGACCGAGATCAGCGCGCCGTCGAGCCGGCCGAACCGGTCCTGCGCCGCGCGGACCAGCCGGTCCGGGGTCTGCGGGTCGCCGAGGTCGGCCGCGATGCCCGCGACCTGACCCTCGGCGCCGAGCCGCTTGACCGCCTCGGCGACCCGGCCCTCGTCACGGGACGAGATCACCACCCGGGCACCGTCGGCCACCAGGCACTCGGCGGTCGCGTACCCGAGGCCACGCGAGGCGCCGGTCAGGACATAGACGCGGTCAGCGAGTCCGAGATCCATGCCGCCGATCCTGCCGTACGGGCCACCGGCGCGCACGCCGCCGTCCCGCGTCGCTACCGGCGGACCGCCGCCTCGACCAGATCCAGGACCTGGCCGAGATCTTCGGCCGGGCGGCCGGTCGCCAGGTGCAGGACCAGGCCGTCGTACGCCAGCTCCAGGAACTGGGCCAGCAGGTCCAGCGGGAGATCCTCGCGCAGCACGCCGGCCGCGCGCTGGCGGCGCAGCCGGTCCCGGGTGGCGTCGGCGACGGCCGCCGAGCGCTGCGCCCAGCGCTTGGCGAACTCCGGGTCGGTGCGCAGCCGCCGGGACACCTCCAGCTGCGAGCCGAGCCAGCCGGTCAGCTCGGGCTCGGTCGACGGGTCCGCGGCCCGGTCGAGCAGGTCCCGCATGACCTGCACCAGCCCGTGCTCGGCCACGGTCGCGACCATGGTCGCCGCGTCGTCCTCGGCGACCGCGAGGAACAGCGACTCCTTGTCCCGGAAGTGGTGGAAGATCGCCCCGCGGGACAGGCCGGTCTCCTCCTCGAGGCGGCGTACCGTCGCGCCCTCGTAGCCGTGCCGCGCGAAGCAGGTCCGGGCGGCCGCGAGGATCTCGCGCCGTCGCGCGTCGAGCTGCTGCTGGCTTACCCTGGGCACGGGTCGATCGTAACCGTACGTACGGCTTACGATGGCCAGGTGCGTACCCTGACCGTGGCCGCCGTGCAGGCGGAGCCGGTGCCCGGTGACGTCGCCGGGAACGCCAGCACCGCGGCTCGGCTGGTCCGGCTGGCGGTCGACCGGGGCGCCGCTCTGTGCGTACTCCCGGAGCTTTTCCTGCCGGCATATCACCCGCCGGCGCTGCGCGCGAGCCCGACCACGACGGACGTCGCGGCCGCTGCCGGCCACGGGGTGGACGACCCGCGGCTCGACCCGCTGCGCGCCGCGGCCCGGGACGGCGCCATCGCCGTGGTGGTCGGCGCGGCCGTCCGGCATGCCGACGGCCGGCGTACCTGCTCCTCGCTGGTCGTGGACCGGACGGGAACGGTGACCGCGGCCTACGACAAGCAGCACCTGTGGGGCCCGGACGAGCGGGAGCTGTTCACCTCCGGTGCGGCCGGCGCCACGCTCGCGCTCGACGGGTGGCGGCTCGGGCTGGGCATCTGCTACGACGGCTGCTTCCCCGAGCACGGGCGGGCCGCCGCGGCCGACGAGGTGGGTGGCTACCTGGTGCCGAGCGGGTACGTCGAGGGCTCGCAGCACCGGCGCGACCTGTACTACGCGGCCCGGGCCCTGGACAACACGATGTACGTGGTGTTCGCGAACTCCGTCGGCGGGGCGCAGCCGTGGCGGTTCAACGGCGGTGCGGCGGTGTACGACCCGGAGGGCCGGCCGCTGGTCCGGGCGGCGGATCACGGCGAGGAGGTCGTCGTGGCGGTGCTGGACCCGGCCGAGCTGACCAGGGTACGGACCGCGCACAGCATGCTGGCCGACCGCAAAACGGACCAAGGCGGGGCGCGGCGGCTGGTCAATGCGTGATGGGGACTGTTCTGTGGTGGGGACAGTCACGTAGGGTGCCGGCGTGCCCCTGTTACTCCTGGCGCTGGACAACACTCTGATCGACCGGATCGGAGCGCTCCGCGGGTGGGCGCAGGACTTCCTCCAAAGGATCGGCGCTCCGGCCTACGACGTGGACTGGCTGCTCGACGTGGACGCGGACGGGCTGACCTCCCGCTGGGACGTGGCCGAGGCGATGCGGGACCGGTACGGGCTGCAGGTACCGGGGATCGACCTCGTCGAGGAGATCCGCGAGGGGATGGTCGCGCAGGTCCGGCTCGACCCGATGGTCGCGGCGGCGCTGCGGATCGCGGACGACGCGGGATGGGTGCCGGTGGTGGTCACCAACGGCGAGACCCGGGTCCAGGAACAGATCATCCGCAAGACGGGTCTTGACCGGTATGTCGCGGACTGGGTGATTTCCGAGGCGGTCGACGTCCGCAAGCCGAGCCCGCGGATCTTCGAGATCGCCGCCGACCGGGTCCGGATGCGGCTGCGCAACGCGTGGATGGTCGGCGACAGCCCGGAGGCGGACATCGGCGGGGCGGCCTCGGTGGGGATACCCAGCGTCTGGATCCACCGGGGGCGGCGCTGGCTCGACCGGCGGTTCGCGCCGACCCGGATCTCCGACGGCTGCATCGCCGCGGTCGCCGCCGTGCTCGACGCCGGTAATTCGGTTGTGGGCGCCGGCGCCGGCCGGCAGAATTTCCGGCGCTGACGGTTGTGCCCGCGGCGCGGTGAGCCGCGCCGCCGGCACTCGATCGAAGGGAGGTCCCGTGGCTGTCTTGGTGCGCTCGACGCTGCCCTTCTTCCCTTCGATCGAGGAGATCCTCCAGTGCGCGAGCACGACGACCGCCCGCGGCGACGCCGCGGTTTCGACGACGACGATCCGTCGTTCCTGAAACGACTCGGCCCGGCCGCGCGGCTGGCGCCGGAGCCCGACGACCCCGAGGCCGGCGACCGGTGGTCCACGTGGGACCTCTCGACCGCCGGCGAGAAGGGTCCGCGACCGTGGCCCGACTGGCTGGTCACCGAGCTGGCCGCGATCGACACCGAGCTGGGGGTGCTCAAGACCGGCAAGGAAGCCGACGTGTACCTCGTCGAGCGCGGCGTGCCGGATACCGACCGGGTCTGCCTGCTGGCGGCGAAGCGGTACCGCTCGTCCGAGCACCGGATGTTCCACCGGGACGCCGGGTACCTGGAGGGGCGCCGGGTGCGCGAGTCCCGGGACAACCGGGCGATGTCCCGCCGGACCTCGTTCGGCCGCCAGATGATCGCCGGTCAGTGGGCCGCGGCCGAGTTCGGCGCGCTGTGTTCACTGTGGACTTTGGGGATGTCGCTGTGCGGGACGGCGTTCGTGCCGTACCCGGTGCAGCTGCTCGGCACGGAGCTGCTGCTGGAGTTCGTGGCCACTCCGGACGGCGCCGCCGCGCCACGGCTCGCCGAGACCCGGCCGTCACCCGCCGAGCTGGCCTCGCTCTGGGCCGATCTGGTGGACGCCTTGGTGGTGCTCGCCCGGGCCGGGCTGGCGCACGGGGACCTGTCCGCGTACAACGTCCTGGTCCGCGACGGCCGGCCGGTGCTGATCGACCTGCCACAGGTGGTGGACGTCGTGGCCAACCCCCGGGGGCCGTCGTTCCTGGCCCGGGACGTGGCGAACGTGGCGAAGTGGTTCGGTGCCCGGGGACTGTCCGGTGTGGACGCCGACGGGTTGACCGCGCTGCTGCTGAGCGAGGCGGGGGTTCGGTAATACATTGATGTTGGCCTACCTACAGGGGTCTGAAGGATCGACCTGCCGCAGATAGGCCAACGTCGACGAAGGCCCCGGGGGCTTCTCGGCGCGCGCCCCGGGAGCGGGCGTCAGGATTCCAGCATCTTGCGCAGGACGTACTGCAGGATGCCGCCGTGCCGGTAGTAGTCGGCTTCACCCGGAGTGTCGATGCGGACCACCGCGTCGAACGCCACGCCGTCGGCCGACACGCCAACCGTCCGCGGCGTCCGGCCATCGTTGAGCTCGGTGACGCCGGTGATGGTGAACGTCTCGGTGCCGGTCAGGCCGAGCGACTCGGCCGTCTCGCCGGGCGGGTACTGCAGCGGCAGCACGCCCATGCCGATCAGGTTGGACCGGTGGATCCGCTCGTACGACTCGGCGATGACGGCCCGCACGCCGAGCAGCATCGTGCCCTTGGCGGCCCAGTCGCGCGACGACCCGGACCCGTACTCCTTTCCGGCGAGCACCACCAGCGGTACCCCCGCCGCGGCATAGGCCGCCGCGGCGTCGTAGATCGTCGACTGCTCGCCGGTGAGGTGGTTGACCGTGAAGCCGCCCTCGACCCCGGGGACGAGCTGGTTGCGCAGCCGGATGTTCGCGAACGTACCGCGGATCATCACCTCGTGGTTGCCGCGCCGGGACCCGTACGAGTTGAAGTCGCGCCGCTCGATGCCGTGCCCGGTCAGGTACTGCCCGGCCGGTGAGTCCGGCTTGATCGAGCCGGCCGGGGAGATGTGGTCGGTGGTGACCGAGTCGCCGAGCTTGGCCAGCACCCGGGCACCCGCGATGTCGGTGACCGGGACCGGCGCGGCGGTCATCCCGTCGAAGTACGGCGGCCTGCGCACGTACGTCGAGTCCGCGTCCCAGGCGAAGGTGTCCCCGGTCGGGGTCGGCAGCGACCGCCACTGCTCGTCGCCGGCGAAGACGTCGGCGTAGTCGCGGGTGAACATCTCCGACGCGATCGCCGTGGCGATCACGTCCTCGATCTCCTGCCCGCTCGGCCAGATGTCGCGCAGGTACACCGGTTCGCCGTCCGAGCCCGTGCCGAGCGGCTCGTTGGCCAGGTCGATGTCCATCGTGCCGGCCAGCGCGTACGCCACGACGAGCGGTGGCGACGCGAGGTAGTTCATCTTCACGTCCGGCTGGATCCGGCCCTCGAAGTTCCGGTTGCCGGAGAGCACCGAGACGACCGAGAGGTCGTGCTCGTTGACCGCGGCCGAGATCGGGTCCGGCAGCGGGCCGGAGTTGCCGATGCAGGTCGTGCACCCGTACCCGACGAGGTGGAAGCCGAGCTTCTCCAGGTACGGCGTGAGTCCGGCCCGCTCGTAGTAGTCCATGACCACTTTGGACCCCGGCGCCAGCGTGGTCTTCACCCACGGCTTGCGGTTGAGGCCTCGGTCGACCGCGTTGCGCGCGAGCAGGGCCGCGCCGATCATCACCTGCGGGTTGGACGTGTTGGTGCACGAGGTGATCGCGGCGATGACCACCGCCCCGTGGTCCAGCTCGAACTCGGTGCCGTCGTCGCCGGTGACCGGTACCCGGGTCGACGGGCGGCCGGCCGCGTTGGCCGCGGCTGAGATCAGCTCGTGCGGCTCACCGCCCAGGTCCGCGCCGTTGTCCCGGACGCTGGGCGGATCGGACGCGGGGAACGACTCCGCACTGGCTTCGTCCACGGGGGACACGACGCCGTTGGATCTCACGTAGTCGGTCAGCACCGACCGGAAGATGGTCTTCGCGTTCGCCAGTGGCACCCGGTCCTGCGGCCGCTTCGGCCCGGCCAGCGACGGCTCCACAGTGGACAGATCCAGCTCGATGTGCTCCGAGTACGACGGCGTGGCGGTCGGGTCGTGCCACAGCCCCTGCGCCTTGGCGTACGCCTCGACAAGGGACACCTGCTGGTCCGGCCGGCCAGTCATCCGAAGGTAGTGGATGGTCTCCTCGTCGATCGGGAAGATGGCGACGGTCGAGCCGTACTCCGGGGACATGTTGCCGATCGTGGCCCGGTTGGCCAGCGGTACGGCGGCCACGCCCGGACCGTAGAACTCGACGAACTTGCCCACCACGCCGTGCTTGCGCAGCATCTCGGTGATGGTCAGGACGAGGTCGGTGGCGGTGGCGCCGTCCGGCAGCGAGCCGTGCAGCTTGAAACCCACCACCCGGGGGATCAGCATGCTCACCGGCTGGCCGAGCATCGCCGCCTCGGCCTCGATGCCGCCGACACCCCAGCCGAGCACGCCGAGACCGTTGACCATCGTGGTGTGCGAGTCGGTACCGACGACCGTGTCCGGGTAGGCGACACCGTTGCGGTCGAAGACGACCCGGGCCAGGTACTCGATGTTGACCTGGTGCACGATGCCGGTGCCGGGCGGGACGACCTTGAACTCGTTGAACGCGGTCTGTCCCCAGCGCAGGAACTGGTACCGCTCCCGGTTGCGCCCGTACTCCAGCTCGACGTTGCGGGCGAACGCGTCCTGCCGGCCGAACAGGTCGGCGATGACGGAGTGGTCGATGACCAGCTCCGCGGGTGCCAGCGGGTTGACCTTCGTCGGGTCGCCGCCGAGGTCGCGGATCGCCTCGCGCATGGTGGCCAGGTCGACCACGCAGGGCACGCCGGTGAAGTCCTGCATGAGCACCCGGGCCGGGGTGAACTGGATCTCCACGCTGGGTTCGGCGGCGGGGTCCCAGGTACCGAGCGCGCGGATGTGGTCGGCGGTGATGTTGGCGCCGTCCTCGGTGCGGAGCAGGTTTTCCAGAAGGATCTTCAAGCTGTACGGCAGCCGGTCGTGGCCCGGCACCGCGTCGATCCGGAAGATCTCGCGGCCGGCCGCGGGATCGCCAGCACCGACGCTCAACCGGCTCCTGGCGCCGAAGGTGTCCAGGCTCACGGCGTACTCCTTCGTTCCGTTCATCCTGATGATGGGGAGTCTTCCGCAGACCGCGATGGCACGTGCGGCCGGGCCGGCTCTCTGGTTACAAACCGTACGTCCGTCTTGTTATTCTGTCAACGTTTGCCGGGGGAGTGGGCTGGGCATCTCGTGCGCCATGGAACGCCACACGACCACTGACACCACGATCCTCGGCGACTTCTTCGACCGGTACGGCACCGCGCTGACCGCGAACGATCTCGCGACGGTCGCGTCGTGTTACGCCATGCCCGGGATGGTCGTGGCCGACGAGTCGACGTTCTCGTTCACCTCGCCGGCCGCGGTCGAGGCGGCGTTCGCCGGAGCGGCCGAGACGTACCACGAGAAGGGGCTCGTCGCCGCGCGGGCGGAGCTCCGCGACGTGCAGTGGTTGACCCACGCGCTGGCGCTGGTCGCGGTGCAGTGGGAGTACCTGGACAGCGATGGCGGAGCGGTGCCGGGGGAGAGCTACCGGTACCTGATGCGCATGGTCGACGGCAGGCCACTGATCTGCGTGGTCATCCCGACCGGATGAGGTAACCCCGCTCCACGAGGCGGGGCACCAGCGGGAGTACCGCGGACGCGAGCGCGTCCGGGTCGGCGTCCGTCGCCGCCGCCAGCTCCTTGATCACTTCACCCAGCGGGCGTACCCCGTCGCAGGCACCGATGACGTTGACCGCCAGCGGGTCGGCGCTCTCGGCCCGGTGCAGGCCGGACTGCTGCGCCAGCACCTGCCTGGTCAGTTGCCAGCCCTGGTGGTGGGTCGCGGCCTGCCACAGCGTCAAGCCGTCGGCGGGCTTCAGCCGCGCGGCCAGCAGCCCGGTGCCGGCGTGCTCGCGGAGCCAGTCCTGGGTGTCGAACCAGTCCAGCACGTGGCCGCCGAACGGGCGGTCCACCTCCTGCGGAAGGTCCTCGACCCGGACGCTCGGCGTGCCGGTGGCGGTCTGCCTGATCGAGACCAGGCCGGTGCCGACCGCCTCGATGCGCTCGGTGTCGAACCACGCCAGCCAGGCGTCGCGGTTCCGGGCGTCCTGGTCGTGCGACTGGGCGAGCCAACCGTCCACATAGGTCACCGGGTCGGCGACCGAGCCCTGGACGATCCAGGCGTCGTGCCCCGGCGGGATCCACCGCGCGACCCGGTCCGCCCAATCCTCGCCGCGGACATGGACCCAGCTCGTCACGTACTGCAGGAAACCGCCCTCGGTGAGCAGCCGGGGCGCGAGCGCGGCCAGCTCCCTGGCGAGGGTGTCGGAGGGCCGGCCGGAGTCCTGGTAGAGCAGCCGGGTGCGGGCCGGGCCGACCACGAACGGCGGGTTGCTGACCACGAGGTCGAACCTCCGGCCGGGTACGGGTTCCGCCAGATCGCCGTCGAGCAGTTCCCAGTCGAGGCCGTTGAGCGCGGCGGTGGTGGCGGCGAACCGCAGGGCGCGCGGGGAGAGGTCGGTGCCGGTGACGGTCGTGATGTGGGTCGACAGGTGCAGGGCCTGGATGCCATTGCCGGTACCGAGGTCGAGCGCGCTCGTGGCCTCGCGCCGCACGGTCGCGTCGGCCAGGCCGGTCGAGACGGGGCCGGCGCACATGACGAAGTCGGGCGGCGTGCGTCGCTCCGGCCGCAGGTCGGGGCGGACGTCGGCGACGATCCACCAGTCCTGGTACGGGTGAACCTCGATCGCCGCCCGGACCCCGTCGTTGTGGTCTTCGGTCAGCGCGTCGACGCCGTCGAGCGCTGCATCGGCCGCCGCCGCGGGGACGGTCTGTCCACAGAGGAACAACCGGATGAGCGTGTCGAGCGCGTCCCCGTGCGTGGCACGGCGCGCCGCCTCGGCGGCGGAGATGCCGCCGCACATCGCCACCGCGTCCGGGCCCAGCCGCTCCGACACCCCGTCACGGGTGTACCGGGCCGCGCGGAAGGCGTCCCGGAGCCGGGCGATCTGGTCGGTGCTGAGCAGCGGCGTCATCCGCCCATTCTGTCCTCACTGGGTACCCAGCTCGGCACGGCTCAGCCCGGCTCATTCGGCGCGGCTCATGGTCCGGCCCGGGGGTGGGCCAGTCAGGCGGGGGTTTCGGCGCCTACCCGGCTGGCGATCAGGGCGAGCAGCCAGGGCAGACCGGCGGTCCGCCCGCGGGCCGGACCGAGCAGCGTGACGATCACCACGAGGTCGCCGACCCGGAGCCCGCCGCGGTCACCCTTGGCGAACGCGCCGTCGGCGATCGCGAGCGGTGTGGTCCCGCGCAGGTTGCGCCGCCACGCCCAGTCCGCCATCGTGCCCTTGCCGACCTGCACGAGGAGTACGCTCTTGCGCTTCTCGACGGTCGTGAACGAGGCCATCGCGAACGGGCCGGGTACCGGCGCCGCGTCCGGCCGGACCGCGAGCCCGAGCGCCTGGCTGACCTCCTCGGCGGTCAGCAGCGACCCGGCGGCCACGTCCGGCCCGGACAGCGCCCGGACCACACCCTCCAGGGGACTGGCCGCGGCCGGTGACGCCTCGCCGGTGATCAGGTTCTCGGTGTCGACAGTGGACACCGACTCGACCAGGGCCCGGGACCGGCCCCGCTCCACGACCGTGAACTCGACCACCCGACGGCTCCAGCGGCGGACCGTGATCCGGACCGTGTCCCCGTCGTGGCACGAGCCGGCGTGACCGGCGGGTAGGCCCCACGCGGTGGTCCGGTCCGCGGAGCCGTCGTCCACGGCCAGGTAGTAGAGCCACGGCTCGGGCGGCGAGTCCTCCCCGCGCGACGTGCTGCGCCAGACGTCCAGCCACAGCACCTCGCCGGTGACGGTCTTCTGGGTGGCCAGGTCGAGCAGCGTGCGGGCGAGCTTGTACGAGCCGTACCCGACGAACACGATGCCGGCCAGGTAGGCGAGCGTCTCGAACAGGTCGAAGACCGGGGCGGAGGCCAGCGACGGGTCCAGCTGCGCGGCCCAGGCCCGGGGCCGGGTCCGGAACAGCAGCAGGACCACGCCGAAAGCGAGCGTGGAACCGGAGCGCCAGGCCAGGTTGCGAGCGGTCTGCCCGTACCGTGGCCAGAACCTCGGGTAGCGCACCCGCACGCGGTGCCAGGTGCCGCCGAAGCACGACCAGACCCGCCGCCGGTCACCCATGCCGAGGTCGAGCACCCTGCTCGCGACCCGGGTCACGCCCACGGCCGCGCCGTACGCCAGGTACCGGTCCCAGACCGTGGTCGCGGCCGGCGGCAGGTTCGCGAACTCCTCGTGCCCGCGCAGCCAGTCGCGCACGCCCAGCCAGCGGGCCGCCACCTCGCGCCCGGCCGGGGTGTCGCGCTCACCGGGGTATCGCGCGCCGATCCCGGCGAGGACCACGAACCCGAAGATCAGCACGTAGAAGGCCAGCCCGCCGTCGGAGTCCGGCGTACGCAGGGCGTGCCGTCCGGCGGCCAGCGCCAGCACCAGCGCGGCGGCCGCGGCGCCGCCGGTCAGCAGGGCCACCGCGGTGGGCCCGAACCGCCGCTGGGACAGGCCCAGCGCCCGGGCGTCCGCCACCACCTCGGCCCGCAGCCGCTTGTTCCACGACGTCGCCTGGCTGTCGTTGCGGAACGTCAGCGCGGTCACCGGGACGACCCCGCCGACCGCGAGGCCGGCGACCCGGTCCAGCACCCGCGCCTCGTACGGCTTGAGCCCCGCCCCGGCCTCCGCCCGGACGTGGACGGTCGTCTGCATCGGATCCGCACCCGGCTGGCGCAGCTCGACGTGCTTTCGCGCGGCCAGATCCAGCAGCGTCGACTCGGCCGCGTCCTCGGTCATCTGCCAGCGGTTGGCGAGCAGGCTCACCACCGCGGGTGGCTCGGGGCCGAGGTCCTGCGTGGCCGGCCCCGGCCGGGGGCTCGCCGGGCGGGTGAGGAACCGCGCCAGCGCGTACCCGCCGAACCATGCGGCGACCGCGGTGAGGGCCAGCGCGGCATCGACCACGTCGGGGTTCATGGCGGTCAGAACCTGACCTGGACCGGCCCGCGCTCGCCGCCGACCGCCTCGAAGAACTCGACGGTACGGAAGCCGCCCATGCCGGCGACGACGTTCGTCGGTACCGACTGGATGCTGGTGTTCAGCGTCTGCACCGCGCTGTTGTAGAACTGGCGGGCGTACGCGATCTTGTCTTCGGTGTTCGCCAGCTCGCTCTGCAGCGCGGCGAAGTTCTGGTTCGCCTTGAGGTCCGGGTACGCCTCGGCGAGCGCGAACAGCCGGCCCAGCGCCTGGGTCAGCATGTTCTCCGCGTCGGCGCGACCGGCCACTGTGGACGCTGCGGCGGACACGGCCGCGCCGCGCGCCGCGACGACCGCGTCGAGCGTGCCCCGCTCGTGGGCCGCGTAGCCCTTGACCGTCTCGACCAGGTTCGGGATCAGGTCGTACCGCCGCTCGAGCTGCACGTCGATCTGCGCCCACGAGGCGCGGACCTGGTTACGCTGCCGGACGAGCCGGTTGTACGCGGCGATGGCCCAGACGAGGAGCAGGACCACAATCAGCAGGACCGCGCCGAGCGCGATGAGGCCGAAGGTCATGGCCGGATCGTGCGGCAGCACCGTGGGGGTCGCCGCGATCTGTCGGCTATCTGACGCGTTCCTCGCCCTTTAGGGCAAGTCGATCGCGTACGTCACCGAGCGGAACTCGACGGTGAAGCCGACCCGCTCGTAGACGCCGACCGCGCCGGTCGGGCTCGCCGCGTCCACCCCGAGGTACGCCTTGGACAGGCCGGCCTTGCCCGCACCGGCCAGCAGGCGGGCCAGCAGCGCGCCGGCCAGCCCGCGCCGGCGCCAGGGCCGCCGGGTGCCGACCTGGCCGATGTACGCCCGGTCGGGGTCGGCGTCGGAGTAGGCCAGCAGGTAGCCGGCGAGCTCGTCGCCGTCCCACGCGAGCAGCGACAGCTCCGGCAGGAACGACGCGGAGCGGACGCTGATGGTGGCCCACTCGTCGAGCTCACGCGACTGGTAGCCCCAGTGGTCCAGGAAGGCGTCCATGTGTGCCGCGTGCACGGCCGCCTCGTGGGCCGGGGTGTACGGGCCGACCCGCAGGCCGTCGGGGACCGGCACCTCGGGCGCCTGTGCGGTGTCGGCGACCATCTCGAACCAGTAGCGCACCGGCTCGAGGTCGAAGCGCTGGAAGAGGCGTACCGCCTCCTGGTCGCCGAGGACCGCGGCGGTGTGACCCTCCCAGTGCTGGCCGTCGCCGACCGTCCGGTGGATCTCCCGGGCCCGGTCGAGCTGCCAGGCCAACAGCTCCCGCCCGATGCCGCGGCCCCGCCACGCGGGGTGCACGCCGCCGAACAGGTCGACCCGGAAGCCGCCGTCGGGCGGGGTCGGCGTGAAGGCTGAGGCCACCAGCGTGCCGTCCGGCGCGAACACCAACCGGCTGTCCGACTCGACGTCGCGGACCAACGCCGAGACCAGGGACCTCATGTCGTCGGCGATCGCACCCGGGTGCCCGCCCGCATGCTCGTCGATGAGGTTGACGAGTGCCGCCAGCGCTTCCGCATCCGCGTCCTGGTAGGGCCGCGTCGTCAGGTCGTCCACACATCGACCCTACGGACGCTGGCAACCGGTTTGACCCCGTGCGTCGACACCGTGATCACGGGGTCTGCGGCGCGGCACACCGGCGACCCGCCCGCACACCCCATGATCACTGGACCTGGTCAGCCGGGCAGCCGGGGACCAGCCTCGCGTGACGCGGCGAGCCACGCCTCCACCTCGTCCGGCGCGCGGGGCAGCCCGGCCGAGAGGTTGACCGCGCCGACGTCGGTCACCAGCACGTCGTCCTCGATGCGTACGCCGATGCCGCGCAGCTCCTGCGGTACCAGCTCGTCCTCGACCTGGAAGTAGAGCCCCGGCTCGACGGTCAGCACGTAGTTCTCGCCGACGACGCCCTCCCGGTAGTTCTCCTTGCGTGCCTTGGCGCAGTCGTGCACGTCGAGCCCGAGCATGTGGCCGAAACCGTGCAGGCTCCACCGGCGGTAGACCCTCGACTCCCGGTCCATCGCCTCGTCCACGCTCACCCGCAGCACACCGAGGTCGTGCAGGCCCTCGGCGAGCACGCGCATGCAGGTGTCGGCGATGTCCTGGTACGCGATGCCCGGCTTGATGCAGTCGATGCCGGCCTGTTGCGAGCGGTAGACGATCTCGTACACGTCCCGCTGCAACGGGGTGAACCGGCCGCTGACCGGGATCGTCCGGGTCACGTCGGCGGTGTAGAAGTTGCGGTTCTCCGCGCCCATGTCCATCAGCAGCAGCTCGCCGGGTATGGTCCGGCCGTCGTTGCGGATCCAGTGCAGGGTCGTCCCGTGGCCGCCGGCGCCGACGATCGCGTTGTAGCCCATGCCGTTGCCGTCGTGCCGGGCGCGCAGCGCGAAGACGCCGTCGAGCAGCCGCTCGGAGACCGGCCGGTCGGCGGGCAGGATCCGGGCCACGTCCGCGAAGCCGAGCACCGTGACGTCGACCGCGTCCTGCAGCTGGGCGATCTCCCACTCGTCCTTCGGCAGTCGCAGCTCGCCGAGGGTCCAGGCCAGCTCGTCGTCCCGCTGCTCGCCGTAGGGCAGCACCCCCGCGTCGACGGTCGGGTCGTACCCGCGCAGCACCCGGGTCCGGGCCGGGGCGAGGCCGGCCAGCACCTCGGGCAGGGCGCTCAGGTCGGCCGTGGCGACGCCCAGTTCGGCGGACTTCTCGGCGAGCGTGTGCCGGCGCCCGATCCACAGCTCGCCGTGGACCCGGTCGCGGAAGAACTCGTCGGTGTCCCGCGGGGACCGGGGCCGGACGTAGAGCACGGCGTCGCCGGTGGGGTGGCACACCAGGACGGCGTCCGGGTCGTGCTCACCGGTCAGCCAGAGCAGGTCGCTGCCGGGGCGGAACAGGTAGTGCGAGTCGTTGGCGCGTACCTTCTCCCGGCCCGTCGGGATCACCAGGGTCTCACCGGGGAAGGCGGCGGAGAGCCGGGCGCGGCGCGCGGCGTGACGCGACGCCTCCGGCCGGAGTGCGGTCTCCCGGTTGGTGTCGTGCCATCCGGTCCGCATGAACTCGAGCAGCTTTTCCGGATAATCCGGGTCGTGGGACTGGGTGCCAGCTGGCCGTTCCTCCGTCATGTCCCGACCGTACAACCCGGCCAGGCATGGGAGGATGACGGCCATGTGCGGACTGCTCACCTTCCTCAGCGCTCACGGCGACGCTCACACGCAGCGGGATGCGATCGCGGCCGCACTGGAGTCGCTGCACCACCGCGGGCCGGACGACACCGGCGTCGAGGTCGTCGGCGCGGACATCGTCTTCGCCCACAAGCGGCTGTCCATCATCGACGTCGCGCTCAGCCACGAGCCGATCCCGTACGCCGGCGACCGGTACCTCATCACGTACAACGGCGAGGTCTACAACTACCTCGAGCTGCGCGAGGAACTAGCCCGGGAGTTCGGCGCCGGGTTCGCCACCGCCGGTGACGCCGAGGCGGTGGTGGCGGGCTACCACTACTGGGGCGAGGCGGTGCTCGACCGGCTGCGCGGGATGTTCGCGTTCGTCATCTGGGACTCGGTCGAGCGGCGGGCCTTCGCCGCCCGCGACCCGTACGGCATCAAGCCGCTGCACTACCTGCAGACCGCCGACGGAATCTACTTCGCCTCGGAGAAGAAGGCGTTGCTGCCGTTCGCGCCGTCGGCCGCCGCGGGGGACGCGGGTCTGGACTCCGCCAGCCTGTCGCACTACCTGACCCTGCAGTACGTGCCCGAGCCGCACACCCTGCACCGCGGCATCGACCGGATCGGTTCGGGCGAGTGCGTGCGCTACACGCCCGGCGGGCAGGTCGAGACCCGGCGGTACTACCGGCCGCGGTTCCGCCCGGCGCCGGTGGCCGAGCCGGAGGCGCTGTACCAGGAGATCCGCGACACGCTGCGCGAGTCGGTGCGCATCCACATGCGCTCGGACGTCCCGGTCGGCGCGTTCCTGTCCAGCGGCATCGACTCCACCGCGGTGGTCGCGCTCGCCCGGCAGTTCAACCCGAACATCCTCACCTTCACGGTCGGGTACGACGTGCCGGGGTACTCGGAGATCGAGGTCGCCCAGGACTCGGCGCGGCACCTGGACGTCACCACGATCCCGACGAAGATCGGGCCGGCCGAGATGATGGAGGCGCTGCCGCGGATCGTCTGGCACCTCGACGACCCGGTGGCCGACCCGGCCCTGGTGCCGCTCTACTTCGTCGCCCGGGAGGCGGCCAAGCACGTGACCGTGGTGCTGTCGGGGGAGGGCGCGGACGAGTTCTTCGGCGGGTACACGATCTACCGCGAGCCGCTGTCCCTGCACGCGATCCACTCGCTGCCCTCGCCGCTGCAGAAGGGCCTGCGGGCGGTGTCCCGGGCGATCCCGGAGGGCGTGAAGGGCAAGAGCTTCCTGGACCGGGGGACGACGCCGATCGAGGCGCGCTACTACGGCAACGCCCGGATGTTCACCGAGGAGGACAAGCGGCGGCTGCTGAAGGCGTACGACCCGGCGGTGCGCTACACCGACGTCACCGCGCCGATCTACGCCGAGGTGCCGGAGCTCGACGACGTGACGAAGATGCAGTACGTCGACCTGTACACCTGGCTGCGCGGGGACATCCTGGTCAAGGCCGACCGGATGTCGATGGCGCACTCGCTGGAGTTGCGGGTGCCGTTCCTCGACCGGGAGGTCTTCGAGGTCGCCGCGAAGGTTCCGGTCGAGCTCAAGCTGCCGCCGCGCTCGATCGACACCAAGTACGCGCTGCGCCGCGCCCTGGCAGAGGTGGTACCGCCGCCGATCGTGAACCGGGCGAAGCTGGGCTTCCCGACCCCGACCCGGGTCTGGCTGCGCAACGAGATGTACGAGTGGGCCGACGCGCTGCTCGCCTCGTCGGGCGCCGGGGACCTGCTGGACCTGGAGTACGTCCGGGGTCTGCTGGCCGCGCACCGGCGGGGGGAGGCGGACCACTCCCGGAAGGTCTGGACGGTGCTGGTGTTCTGCGTGTGGCACGCGATCTTCGTCGAGCGGTCCCTCGACCCCGGCATCGAGCGGAACAAGTCCGCCCTGCTCGCGAAGCCGGTGGTCGGCTCGATGGTGTCGTAGATCGCCCTTCCCGCTGGTATGGTCGCCGGTATGGCGATGGATAAGGTGACGATCACGCTCTCCCCGGCCACCGTCGCCGCCGCGCGGCAGGCCGCGGAACGGAACGGGACGTCCTTCTCCGCGTACGCCGACCGGGCACTGCGCAACGCGGTGCTGCGCGACTCGATGACGTTGCTCGCCGCCGACGGGTACCGCGGTGCGGGCGATGACTGGTACGACGCGATCGAGCAGGACCGGGGACGCGCGCGGTGAGGCGCGGCGAGGTCTGGCGCGTGCAGACCGTCGGTCGCGACCGGGTGGTGCTCATCGTGGGGAACGACGCCGTCACCGAGCTGTACGACTTTGTGCAGGGCGTGCCCGTCGAGGAGCCGGTCGTGGTCCGGGACACGCTGGTGGCCGTGCCGGTGTCAGAGCCGGTCAAAGGCGTCGCGATCGTCGTCGACGCGAGTGCCTTCCGGAAGGAGCGCTTCGCCAAGCGCCTCGGCGCCGTGGACGCCGCGACGATGGAGCGCGTCGAGATCGCCCTGCGCGCGGTCTTCGACCTCTGATCGCGGCCCTGAGCCATCGGTTCGGTCAGGTGTGACCGGCCGGGCGGTGCCACGTACGGCTCCGGCCAGAAGTCGGTGATGTGTGCGATCAGTCCGTCCGCGTCGAGGTCGAAGAAGCAGAGCCCGTACTGCTCGGGCCCGGCGACCAGGAACCTGGTCCAGGAAACCGCGTGGCGTGCAGGCGGCGCCGGCGCTGCAGGCGACTGCCGTCCGGTGGCAGCTTCGGGTCGGTGCCGGCCGCCGGGGCGTGCGCCAGAGCCGCGATACCCGCCAGCTCCACGGCCCGACCGATGCCGGCCGGGCTCTCCAGCGACACCACCACCCAGTCCGAGCTCGACGCCCGGCGGCGGACCAGTGGATCGTCACGCAGCGACGCCCGCGCGGCCGAGATCACCGGCCGGGTGAGCCGGATGTCGACCGCGGTCTCCCCCTCGAAATGCGCGATCTCCGTGCCGTTCACCCAGAACGCAAGATCGTCCTTGAACATCGACGGTGCCTCGGCGACCCCCGCGATCGCCAGCAGTCGCTCCCGCACCTCGTCCATTCCCATGGGTCGCAGTCTGCCCCCGGGGTACGACACTTTCTCAGGACTCTCAGGCCCGGCCGGCCAGCTCGGCGAACCCCCGGCGGACCGCCGGCAGCGAGGCTTCGGCGCCGAACGGCGAGCGGGCCGCCACCTTCTCCGGCCGCGCCCCGTCCGCGTGCCCGTCCCGGATCAGCCAGGCCAGCGCGGTCAGCTCCGCGTGCTGCGCGACCACGAAGTCGCGGCCGACCAGCGCGCCGTGCCCGGGTACGACCGTCGTCGACCCGTCCAGCCACGGCAGCAGCGCGGCGATCGTCTCCGGCCACTCCAGCGGGTACGAGTCGTCGAAGCCGGGCGGCGCGCCCTGCTCGACCAGGTCACCCGCGACCACGACCGAGGCGTCCGGGATCAGCGCCAGCAGGTCCCCGGCGGTGTGCCCGCGACCGAAGTGGCGCAGGACGACCGCGCGCCCACCGACGTCCACTGTGGACTCCCTGTGGACGGTGCGGTTCGGCGGGAGCACGGTCACCGCCGCGATGCCCTCGGCCAGCTCGGGCGCCGAGCGCGCGTACGCCTCGTACCATTCCCGCTGCAACGACCGGGCGTGCTCCCGCAGCAGCGCCGCGGCCTCCTCGTGCGCCCAGATCGCGCACTCGCCTTCCGGCCGGCCGCCGGAGAGGACCAGGTTGCCGAAGCAGTGGTCGAAGTGGTGGTGGGTGTTGACGATCATCAACGGGTACCGGGTGACCCGGCGCACCGCCCCGGCCAGCTCCGCGGCCTGCGCGTCGGTGGAGAGCGTGTCCACCACGAGCGCCGCGCCGTCGCCGACGACGAGCGTGACGTTCACGTCGAGTACCGGGTAGCGCAGCACGAACACGCCGTCGGCGCACTCGGCGAACTCAGCCGCTGTCATCTCGCCGGAACGCCTTTTCCACGAAGCGCTGCCGCTCCACCACGACCCGTTCGACCCGGCCCTCGGCGGCGACCGTCTCGCCGTCGCGGACCACCACCTCGAACAGCAGCCGCCGACCGTCCACTTTGCCCAGTGTGGCCTCGGCGACGACCTTCCGCCCGACCGGTGTGGGGGCTCTGTGATCCAGCTCCACGCGGACGCCGACGGTGGTCAGGCCCGGGTCGATCCGTGCCGCCGTGGCCGCCACGGTCGCGGCCTCGGCGAGCGCGAGCACCCGCGGCGTCCCCAGCACCGGCACATCGCCCGAGCCGAGCGCCTGCGCGGTGTCGGCGTCGGTCACGGTCAACTCGACCCGTGCCAGCAGGCCCGGCTGCAGCTCCATACGCAAAAGCCTAAGCCTTTGGGTACCGTCGGGCCATGAGCTTAGCGCAGCGCCGCGGCGTCTGGACCGAGGAGCGCAGCGACGAGGGAAGACGTCGGATGAGGCGGGTAGCGGAGCGAGGCGGACATTGACCTCGGACACCTCGACCGTCGCCGGCTGGGTCGGCGCCGCCCAGCGGGTGACCGTGCTGACCGGCGCCGGCATCTCCACCGACTCGGGGATACCCGACTTCCGGGGCCCGAACGGCGTGTGGACCCGCGACCCGGAGGCGGCCAGGCTGGTCACGCTCGACACGTACCTGGCCGAGCCGGAGGTGCGCCGCCGGGCGTGGGGGAGCCGCCGGGCGCATCCGGCCTGGGACGCCCGGCCCAACGCCGGCCACGCCGCGCTGGTCATGCTCGAACGGACCGGCCGGCTCGTCGCCATCGTCACCCAGAACATCGACGGCCTTCACCAGCGGGCGGGCTCGTCGCCGGACCGGGTGATCGAGGTGCACGGCACCCTGTACGAGGTGGTCTGCCTGGACTGCGCCGACCGGACGTCGATGACGGAGGCGCTCGACCGCGTCGACGCGGGGGAGCCCGACCCGCCGTGCCGGCGCTGCGGCGGCATCCTCAAATCCGCCACGATCGCGTTCGGCCAGGCGCTGGACCGCGACACGCTGCGCGCCGCGTTCTCCGCCGCGGCCTCGTGCGACCTGTTCCTCGCGGTCGGCACGTCGCTGTCGGTCTACCCGGTGGCCGGGACGGTGGACGTGGCGTTCCGTACCGGCGCCCGGGTGGTGATCGTCAACGCGCAGCCCACGCCGTACGACGACCGGGCCGACGCGGTCCTGCGGAGCCCGATCGGAGAGGTGCTACCGACGCTGGTGGGGGTCACCCCGGAAGGGTGAACTCCTTCGCCTCGACGATGGCCCGGATCGCGGTGATCGTCGCGAAGCCCTCCGCCAGGTACGCCAACTCGGTGCCCGGCTCCACCCGCGCGCCGCTTTCGTGGATGGACGTACGCACGAAGCCCTCGCCCGCCTCGGCCACCGCCATCTCCACCTGACCGAACCTGGCCAGCGTCGCTCGTTGCAGCCCGCGCACCTCGCCGCGCGGCAGGTCCGGCACGTTCAGGTTCAGCACCGTGCGCGACGGCGCCTCCAGCAACGAGTCCAGCAGCCCGGCCGCGATCTCGGCCGCGCAGCGCCAGTTGCGGGCCTCGTCGTCCACCGTGTCCAGGGCGGCGATGGCCGCGCCGCCGCTGGCCGCCGTGCCGGCGCTCGGCGAGAGCACGTCCAGCGAGACGGCCATCGCCCGGCAGCCGGTGTTCGCCGCGGTCAGGGCGGCGCCGACGGTACCGGAGTGCAGCACCGCCTGGCCGGCGTTGGCGCCCCGGTTGATGCCGGAGAGCACGAGGTCGGGCGGGTCGCCGAAGGCCCCGATCGTGGCGAGCACCACGATGTACCCAGGTGAGCCGGCCACCCCGTACGCGGTGACGGAGTCCAGGCCGGAGAGCCTGCGCCGCTGCACCACGACCCGGCCGTCCTTGACGATCGCCGTCATCGCCGCGCTGCTACCGCTCGCCTCGTTGAGCGGTGCGGCGACGACGACGTCGTGACCCTCGTCGACGAAGGCGCTCGCCAGCGCGCGCAGCCCCGGCGCCGCGATCCCGTCGTCGTTGGTGACCAGGATCCTCATAGCGGCGTCAACCGTACGTGGTCGATCAGCGCCGCGACCGCGTCCGCGCGACCCGTGCCGAGCCCGTGCCGGGTGACGTTGACCGCGCCCGCGGCGGCGCCGGTGCGTACCGCCAGCTGCAGGTCACCTCCGCGGGCCAGGACCGCGGCCACCCCCGCGGTCATCGAGTCCCCGGCGCCGCGGTGGTCCGCCGCCTCCAGCTTGGGCAGCACGACCTCGTATGCGGTGCCGTCGAGCAGCGCCAGCGCCGGCTGGCCCGCGCGGCTGACCAGGACCGCCTCGGCGCCCTCGTCGCGCAGCCGGAAGAGCGCCTCGACCAGCGTGTCGCGCTGGTCGTTGGCGGCCCGGCCGTCCTTCACCAGCTCCTCGTGGCTGACCTTGAGGAAGCGCACGCCCCCCTCGAGGACCGCGTCGAGGAGGTCCCCGGCGAGATCCGCCACCACCGGGCTGCCGTTGGCGCCCAGGTCGGAAGCGAGCCGCCGGTACGTGTCGGCGGGTACCACCGACGGGTGCGCCGGTCCACTCAGGACGCTCACCCCGGCCCGGAGGCCTTCGGCGAGCACGAGACCGTACAGCTCGTCGAGCTCGTGGCGGTTCAGCGGCTCGCCGGGCGACTCGGCCACCGAACGGCGCTCGCCGTCGCGGCGGTCGTGGACGTACCAGCCGGACCCGTCCGCCCGCCGGACGACCCGCAGCTCGAGTCCTTCCGCGTCGGCCAGCAGGGCCACCACCGCGCCGACCTCGCCGCCGACCGTCGCGCACAGCGTCACGGGTACGCCGAGCAGCCGGATCATCCGGGCCTGCCAGACGCCCTGCCCGCCGGGGTGCAGGTGCAGCTCGACGGCTTCGGCCGGCTGCTCGATGGTCACGGTCAGCTGAGGCGCGGGCGCGAAGACCATGACGTGCTCGCTCATGCCGTGTCCGTTCCCCGTGTGGTGGTCCGCCAATCCAACGATCAAGAGGTCGCGGCGGCGGCCCGGGCGAGCCGGCCCCGTTCGGCCAGCTCGGCGGCGAGGGCCCAGGCCTCGGCGAGGTCCCGGTGCGCGGCCACCGCGTGCAGGCCACCGGCCGTGTCCGCGTGCACGCTCGCCAGGCCCAGCCGGCGCTGCCACGGTCCCTGCACGACCCGGACGCTCTGGATCCGGGCGTACGGCACGACGACCAGCTCTCGGGTGAGCAGCCCGTCGAAGGTGGCGAAGACGTGGTCGGTCAGGGCCGCGCCGAGCACCGGCTGGCGCAGCGGAGCGACCCACCGGGCCCGGGCCGGCGGAGCGGTGGTCGGCAGCGCGCCCACGTCCACCCCGGGCAGCACCTCGCCGCTCACGTACCGGGCGGTGTCCAGCGTGCCCACCGGCAGCAGCCGGCGGCCCTGGATCGCCTCGCGGTTCTCGCCCTGCCCGTATCCGGCCACGTCGATCTGGCAGCGCACCCAGCGTTTCATCCGCCACAGCAGCGGCCAGGTCACTCCGACCGCCTGCACCCGGTGCGGCGGGATCGTCTGGGTCCTGGTGTCGAGCAGGCCGCGTTGCAGCCGCAGCCCGGGCGGGCCCAGCCAGATGTGGAAGTTCCAGTCTTCGAGCACCCGGCGTACCGGCTGGCGCACCACGCCGATCGCGGCGGTCACCAGGCTGGCGATCCCGATGAACGTCCACACCGGCTGGAACGCGAACTGCAGGACCACGAAGACCACGCCGAACGGGATGAACCACACCGGCGGCGTCAGCAGCTGGCTGACCAGCACGTCGGAGTTGTTCACGACGTGGATCAGGCGCTCGGCCGGGGCCTGCTGCTCGGGTGCCGCGGTCGGGGCGGCCGGGTCGGGCGCCTCGGCGACCGGGGTGCCGAGCGCGAGGTGCAGCAGCCGGTCCCGCAGGGCGATCGCCTCGTCGACCGGGAGGAAGGCGAGCGGCGCCTCGGCCTTGCCCGCGCCGACCACCTCCAGCTTCAGCTCGGCGAGCCCGACCAGCCGGGCCAGCACCGGGCGTACCACGTCCACCGCTTGCAGCCGCTCCAGCGGGATCGCCCGGGTCCGCCGCCACAGCAGCCCCTCGTAGATGCGCAGCTCCCGACCGACCAGGTGGTACCCGGTGAAGAACCAGCTCACCACCGAGAGCGCGATCGCGCCGATCAGCACCAGCACCACCACGCCGAGCCAGCGGGCGAAGCCGAGCTGGGTGAAACCCTGGAACGAGATGCCGGCGACGACGATCGCGATCAGCTTGACGCTGCGGAGCAGCGGGCTCAGCGGGTGCAGCCGCCGCCGGGGCTCCGCGACGGTCCCGAGGTCAGCGGTCACAGGCCCTCCGCGCGGTCCTCGCCGAGGGCGGTCAGGCGGTCGCGGAGGCGGGCCGCCTCGGCCGCTTCGAGACCGGGTACCCGCGCGTCGGAGGCGGCGGCCGCGGTGTGGAGCTGCACGGTGGCCAGGTTGAACGCGCGCTCCAGCGGGCCGGCCGTCACGTCGACGAACTGCATCCGGGCGTACGGCACGATGGACAACCGGCGGACCAGGCGCCCGTGGCGTACCAGCAGGTCGCGCTCGCGCTCGGCGTACCCCCAGGCCCTGATGATCCGGGGCAGGAGCGCGGCGCGCACCGCGGCGACGGCTACGGCGCCGGCCGCGACCCAGGCCGCCACCGTCCAGTCCAGGAGCAACCAGGCCGCGAGGCACCCGGCGATGACCGGGAGCATCCCGGTCAGCAGCTGCAGCTCCTCGACCCAGAGCAGGCGGGGCGAGACCGGCCGCCAGTCGACGGTGTCGGGCCACGGCTCCAGGGGACTCACCATCGACGGCGGCATCGGCAGTCGCTCGGAGTCGGTCACAACCACCGATTATGGCAGCGGCCGCGTTGCCCGCAGAAATCCGCGGATCTCCAGGAACTCTTCCAGCGAGGCGCGGTGCTCGGCGCAGGCGAGCCAGGTCTTGCGCCGCTCCGGCTCGTGCAGCTTCGGGTTGTTCCACTCCAGCGCCCAGCGGGCCGGCACGCGGCAGCCCCGCGCCGAGCAGATCGGAGAGTCGTCAGCCACAGGGTAAGTCTGAGACGAAGAAGCGCCGGGCGGCCACGGGGGAAGCCGCCCGGCGTCGCAAGAATCGTACACACCCCGGGTCCGGTGATGTCTACCCCGGCAGAGCACCCTTTTGGTCGATTCCAGAAAGCCGATCGTGGGCAGGCAGGTTCGAGCACGTCGGAGGCGTCCGGACGGAAACCCGCCCACCCCGCCCGGGCGCACAGGAAAACATGGGAGGCTTGAGGGGTCGGCCACAGTGGGTCGCGTCAGAGTCGTTCGTACGTGGAGGAGCGGTGGAGGAACAGCTGACCACACCCGCGCAGGACGCCACGCAGTTGGAACGCGCCCTGTTCGAGGTCAAGCGGGTGATCGTCGGCCAGGACCGGCTGATCGAGCGGATGTTCGTGGCCCTGCTCGCCCGCGGGCACTGCCTGCTGGAGGGTGTGCCCGGGGTGGCCAAGACGCTGGCCGTGGAGACCCTGGCCCGGGTCGTGGGCGGCACGTTCGCGCGGATCCAGTTCACGCCGGACCTCGTCCCGGCCGACCTCGTGGGTACCCGGATCTACCGGCAGTCGAGCGAGAAGTTCGACGTCGAGCTCGGGCCGGTCTTCGTGAACTTCCTGCTGGCCGACGAGATCAACCGGGCGCCGGCCAAGGTGCAGTCGGCCCTGCTCGAGGTGATGGCCGAGCAGCAGGTCTCGATCGGCGGCGAGACCTACGAGGTACCCGAGCCGTTCCTGGTCATGGCGACCCAGAACCCGATCGAGCAGGAGGGTGTCTACCCGCTGCCGGAGGCGCAGCGGGACCGGTTCCTGATGAAGATCCACGTCGGGTACCCGACGGACGTCGAGGAGCGGGAGATCGTCTACCGGATGGGGGTCACCCCGCCCGAGGCGGCCGCCGTCTTCACCCCGGAGGACCTCATCGCGTTGCAGCGCAAGGCGGACACCGTCTTCGTCCACAACGCGCTCGTCGACTACGCGGTCCGGCTCGTGCTGGCCACCCGTAACCCGGCCGAGCACGGGCTGGCCGACGTGGCGCCGCTGATCCAGTACGGTGCCAGCCCCCGCGCGTCGCTCGGCCTGGTCCGCTCGGCCCGGGCGCTGGCGCTGCTGCGCGGGCGGGACTACGCGCTCCCGCAGGACGTGCAGGACGTGGCGCCGGACATCCTGCGGCACCGGCTGGTGCTCTCCTACGACGCGCTGGCCGACGACGTACCGGCCGACCACATCGTCGGTCGGGTCCTCGGGGCGGTGCCGCAGCCCACCGTGGCGCCGAGGCAGAGCGCGATCACCGGCCCGATGACGGCTCCGCAGTCGCCGGCCGCACCGCGATCCACCACCACCGCCTGGCCGGGCCTCGGCCGGCCGGCGTAAATCGATGACCCAGTCCGCGCGGCGTGACGCGGCCCGGGCCGAGCTCGTGCTCGGCAAGCTGCAGCTGCTCGTCACCCGCAAGCTCGACGGTCTCCTCCAGGGCGACTACCTCGGGCTGCTGCCGGGGCCGGGCAGCGAGCCGGGTGAGTCGCGGGAGTACCGGCCGGGCGACGACGTCCGCCGGATGGACTGGCCGGTCACCGCGCGCACCACCGTGCCGCACGTGCGGCAGACGGTCGCCGACCGCGAGCTGGAGACGTGGCTCGCCGTGGACCTCTCGGCCAGCCTGGAGTTCGGTACGGCCAAGTACCTCAAACGCGAGCTGGCGATCGCCGCGGCGGCGGCGATGGCCTACCTGACCGTGCGCGGCGGCAACCGGATCGGCGCGGTGGTCGGCACCGGCGGCCCCGGCCCGACCGGTACGACCGTGCGGCTGCCCGCCCGCCCCGGCCGCAAGGAGGCACAGGGCCTGCTCAAGGCGATCGCCACGACCCCGGTCCGGCCCGGCCGGGCGGACCTCGGCGCGCTCATCGACATGCTCAACCGCCCGCCGCGCCGGCGCGGGGTCGCGGTCGTGATCTCCGACTTCCTCGCCGCACCGGAGACCTGGGAGCGGCCGGTACGCAAGCTCGGCGTACGGCACGACGTGCTCGCCGTCGAGATCGTCGACCCGCGTGAGCTGGAGCTGCCCGACATCGGCGTGATCACGCTCGTCGACCCGGAGACCGGGGTGGTGCACGAGGTGCAGACCGACCGTCGGCTGCGGGCCCGGTACGCGGCGGCGGCCTCGGCCCAGCGCGGTGCGGTCGCCGCGGCCCTGCGCGGCGCCGGCGCGGCCCACCTGCGGCTGCGGACCGACTCCGACTGGCTGCTGGACATGGTGCGGTTCGTGGCCGCCCAGCGACATGCCCGGACCCGGGGGACGACACGATGATCCGATTCCTGCAACCGTGGTGGCTGCTCGCCGCGATCCCGGTGCTGATGGTCGCCGGCGGGTACGTGTGGCGGCAGTTCCGCCGCCGAGCCGACGCGATGCGGTTCACGAACGTCGAGCTGCTCCGCACACTCGTACCGAAGGGCATCGGCTGGCGCCGGCACGTCCCGGCGGTTGCCCTGCTGCTCGGCATGCTGGCCCTGGCGACGGCGATGGCCCGGCCCTCGATCGACAGCAAGGTACCCCTGGAACGGGCCACGATCATCCTCGCGATCGACGTGTCGCTGTCCATGCAGGCGACGGACGTCTCGCCGAACCGGCTGGCGGCCGCGCAGGAGGCGGCGACCCAGTTCACCGGGCAGCTGCCCGAGTCGTTCAACCTGGGTCTGGTCGCGTTCGCGAAGGCGGCCAACGTGCTGGTGCCGCCGACCAAGGACCGCGAGACGGTCAAGCAGGCCATCGCCGGTCTCCAGCTCGCCGAGGCGACCGCGACCGGGGAGGCCGTCTTCACCTCGCTGGAGGCGATCCGGACGGTACCCGCGGACGGGGCGAACGGCCCGCCGCCGGCCCGGATCCTGCTGCTCTCGGACGGGTACCGGACCTACGGCCGGTCGATCGAGGAGGCGGCGTCCGCCGCGGCCACCGCGAACGTGCCGGTGTCGACGATCGCGTTCGGCACCGACGAGGGCGTGGTCGACATCGGCGGGCAGATGCAGCGGGTCCCGGTGGACCGGCTGTCGCTGGCCAACCTGGCCGAGTCCACCAAGGGCTTCTTCTACGAGGCGGCCTCCGTGGGTGAGCTGCGCAAGGTGTACGAGGACATCGGCAGCTCCATCGGGCACCGGACCGCGCCGCGCGAGGTGACCCACTGGTACACCGGCGTCGGGCTGCTGCTCGCGCTCACCGCGGCCGGCGCCAGTCTACTGTGGACGTCCCGGCTGCCGTAGCGCGCTTTCTACCCGGCGCCCGGTGGCGTGATCATGGAGTTGGCGGGTGTGGCCGGCGGCATGTCGTGCCGCAGACCCCATGGTCACCGCGAGCCGGGCGGTCAGCGGGTGCCGGCGCTTACCAGCAGGAAGACGACCAGGATCCACGCGGCGGCGAGGGTGAAGCCCAGCGGGGCGACGAAGCGGCTCATCGACTGCTCCCAGGTGCGTCGGAAGGCGGGCACACGGTGGAACGCCGCGGACTTCGACCGCGGCGGGGAGCGTGGCAGGGTGTCTGGGTCAGACGACCGGGCCACGACTAGGAGGATCGCTATCTCGCACAGCGATCACCTCCCTGGGTCGTGGTCCACATTCGAGCCGGAGGGATCGTACCCCCACCGTCAACCCGACGGGCATCGGCCGCTCCGGTACGGCGGGTCGCCACCCGCTAGTCTCATCGCGCACACCAACCTGGCAGGAGGCGACGATGGCCCGTACCGTGCTCGTGACCGGTGGCAACCGGGGGATCGGCCTGGCCATCGCGCGGGCCTTCGCCGACGGCGGCGACCGGGTCGCGGTGACCCACCGCGGCAGCGGCGCACCGGAGGGCATCTTCGGGGTCACCTGCGACGTCACCGACCCGGCGACCGTGGACGCGGCGTTCGGCACGGTCGAGGCCGAGCTCGGTCCGGTGGAGGTGCTGGTGGCCAACGCCGGGATCACCGCGGACACGCTGCTGCTGCGGATGTCCGACGAGCAGTTCACGAAGGTGCTCGAGACGAACCTGACCGGCGCGTTCCGGTGCGCCAAGCGGGCCGCGACCAGGATGCTCCGGGCCCGGTGGGGCCGGATGATCTTCATCTCCTCGGTCGTCGGCCTGTTCGGCAGCCCTGGCCAGGCGAACTACGCCGCCAGCAAAGCCGGTCTGGTCGGCCTGGCCCGGTCGATCACCCGCGAGATGGGCAGCCGTAAGATCACCGCCAACGTCGTCGCGCCGGGGTACATCGAGACCGACATGACGGCGGCGCTCACCGACGACCGCAAGGCCGAATACCTCAAGGCCATCCCGGCCGGCCGGTTCGCCAGCCCGGACGAGGTGGCCGGTGTGGTGCGATGGCTGGCGGGGGACGACGCCGGGTACATCACCGGCGCCGTGATCCCGGTCGACGGCGGCCTGGGCATGGGGCACTGAGGAGGTAGCGATGTCAGGACTGCTCGCGGGCAAACGGCTGCTGGTCACCGGAGTGATCACCGACCAGTCGATCGCGTTCTCGGTGGCCAGGCTCGCCCAGGAGCAGGGCGCGACCGTGGTGCTCACCGGGTACGGCCGGCTCTCGCTCGTCGAGCGGATCGCCAAGCGGCTGCCGGCCGAGGCTCCGGTCATCGAGCTGGACGTGACGAACACCGAGCACCTGGAGTCGCTGGCGGACCAGATCCGGTCCTACGTGGACGGGCTCGACGGCGTGGTGCACTCGATCGGGTTCGCGCCGCAGAGCGCGCTCGGCGGCGGCTTCCTGACCGCGCCCTGGGAGGACGTGGCCACCGCGGTGCACGTCTCGACGTACTCGTACAAGTCATTGATCATGGCTTGCCTGCCGCTGATGGGGCCGGGCGGTGCCTACGTCGGGCTGACCTTCGACGCGTCCAAGGCCTGGCCGGTGTACGACTGGATGGGCGTGGCCAAGGCCGGCCTGGAGTCGGCGAACCGGTACCTGGCCCTGCACCTGGGTCCCAAGGGCATCCGGGTGAACCTGGTCTCGGCCGGGCCGCTGCGCACGATGGCGGCGAAGTCGATCCCGGGCTTCGACCAGTTCGAGCTGGCCTGGACCGGCCGGGCGCCGCTCGGCTGGAGCCTCACCGACCAGGAACCGGCCGCCCGGGCCTGCCTGGCCCTGCTGTCCGACTGGTTCCCGGCAACGACCGGGGAGATCGTGCACGCCGACGGCGGCTACCACGCGGTGGGCGCCTGAGCCGTCCGGTCCGGGTACGCTCGGCAGCCGTGCGGTACGACGCGTTTCTACTGGTTTCGTTCGGCGGTCCGGAGCGGCCGGAGGACGTCCAGCCGTTCCTGGCCAACGTGACCCGCGGTCGGGGTGTCCCGGCCGAGCGGCTGGCCGAGGTCGCCGAACACTACCTCAGCTTCGGCGGCGTCTCGCCGATCAACGCGCAGTGCCGGGACCTGCTCGGCGCGCTGCGGACCGAGTTCGACGCCGCCGGCCTGGACCTGCCGCTCTACTGGGGCAACCGGAACTGGCACCCGCTGCTGCACGACACGCTGCTGCGGATGTACCACGACGGGGTGCGCCGGGCGCTGGCGTTCGTCACCAGCCCGTACGGGTCGTACTCGTCCTGCCGGCAGTACCTGGAGGACATCGCCGCGGCCCGGTCGGCGGTCGGTGACGAGGCGCCGGTGGTCGACAAGATCCGGCACTACCACGACGACCCGGGGTTGGTCGATCCGTTCGTGGACGCCACCAGGGCGGCACTCTCCACACTGGACCCTGCCCGGTCGACCCGGCTCGTCTTCACCGCGCACTCGATCCCGGCCTCGATGGCGGCGACCGCCGGACCCGGGGGTGGCACCGGCAGGTACCAGGCCCAGCTGCGCGAGACGGCCGCGCTGGTCGCGTCGCGGGCCGCCCCGGACCTGCCGTACGACCTGGTCTGGCAGAGCAGGTCGGGGCCGGCGCAGGTACCGTGGCTGGAGCCGGACATCAACGACCACCTGGCGGCGGTGGCCGCGGCCGGGACCACGGCGGTGGTCGTGGTGCCGATCGGGTTCATCTCCGACCATCTCGAGGTGGTCTGGGATCTCGACACCGAGGCGGCCGCCACGGCGAAGTCGCTCGGCCTGGCCTACCAGCGCGCCGGCACACCCGGGACGGACCCGCGGTTCGTGGGCATGGTCCGCCGGCTGGTGCAGGAACGGCTCGACGACGCCCCGCCGCAAGATCGCCTAGGCACGATCGATCTCTGGAACACCTGCCCACCAGCGTGCTGCGTACCACCGAGGCGGCCCAGATGACGAAGCGCGATCCGGTCGAGTCCGGGCTCCCCGCCGTCTGTGCGAGGGGGGTCAGCCGACCAGGGGGGCGTTGCAGGCGGCCACGAGGGCGCGCCGGCACGCGGTGAGCAGGGGCCGCAGCGCCTCGTCCCGTTGCCGCGCCTCGTGCAGGTTGACCGCCCCGCCGGGAGCGGCGTGCTCGGCGAGCGCCAGTACCCGGTCGAGCACGCTGGCCCGGGCGAACAGCCGGCGGGCCCGCGGGTCGTACACCGGCGGCAGCTCGCAGCCGAAGTCCTGCCGGCGCAGGGTGGCCAGCGCTCCGCCGAGCTCCGGCCGCCACTGGGCGACGTCGAGCCGCGCCAGGCGGGCGGTCGCCTCGGCCAGCGCCATCGACAGCTCACCCTCTGCCTCGGCCGGCGTGGGCGCGTCGGCGGTACGCCCTGCCGTGTCCGGCAACACGTGGCAGCGCCACACGACGGTGGAGAACCGGTCGCCCGACCCGGACGTGTGGGTGTGCACCTCGGGCACCATCCCGAGCCGGTCGGCGATCACGCCCTCCCCGGCGACGAGCGCGGCACCGGTGAACGGGGTACCCGGCCCGGGCAGGCCGCGCGGGTCGCCGGGGGCCGGCAGCACCAGCCGGATCTGGTCCGGATGCAACTTGGAGAACGCGGTCAGGGCGTCCCGCAGCGGCACATCCGTCCACGTGCCCGGCGCGTCGGCGACCATGTGGTCCTCGTCGCCGGCGATCTCCTCGGCCACCTCGTCGTACGGGATCAGGCCGGCCCGCCAGGCCCGTACCCACGCGACGAACCGGCTCGACCGGCGAACCGGGAGCGTCGCGGCGCTCGCTGCGGGGGACATGCAGGCTAGGGTACGTGGTCGGCGGTGATCTGTCCGCTACCGTCGGCCACATGGGGAGATACGACACCGATGTCCTGGCTGGTTGGGCCGCGGGCGGGAGGCGTCCCCGGAGACGGGTGGTGCCCGAGATCGACGCTGAACCCGATCTCGTGGTCGAGGATGCGGAGTCCGGTTTCTGCGGCGCAATCGTGGGTTTCGAGGCCGGCGCGGTGGTACTGGCGGACCGGCACGGCCGGACCCGGCACTTCCCGCTGCTGCCGGCGGCGTTCCTGCTCGACGGCGCGCCGGTGACGCTGCGCCGGCCGGCGGCGCCCGCGCCGACCACGACCCGCCGGCGGACCGCGTCCGGCTCGGTGGCGGTCGAGGGCCGGCGGGCACGGGTGGCGCAGGCCAGCCGGATCTGGGTGGAGGGGATCCACGACGCCACGCTCGTCGAGCGGATCTGGGGTGACGACCTGCGCGCCGAGGGTGTCGTGGTCGAGCCGCTGTCCGGTGTGGACCAACTGCCGGCCGCGGTCGCGGAGTTCGCGCCCGGGCCGGGGCGACGGCTCGGGGTACTCGTGGACCACCTCGTGCCCGGGTCCAAGGAGAGCCGGATCGTCGCGGGCGTGACCTCGCGGTACGTGCTGGTGACCGGCCACCCGTACGTCGACATCTGGCAGGCGGTGAAGCCGACCCGGGTGGGCCTGCGGGCGTGGCCGGACGTGCCGCCCGGTATCCCCTGGAAGGAGGGCGTCTGCGCGGCCGCGGGCCTCGCCGATCCGGCCGGGATGTGGCGCCGGGTGATGGCCGGGGTGCGGTCCTACAAGGACGTGGAGACCGCGCTGATCACCGCGATGGAGCGCCTGATCGACTTCGTCACCGCCGAGGTCACCGCCGAGGTCACCGGCGAGCCGTGACGCGCTGGACCTGCCCCCGCTGTGACCGCGAGTTCGGCCGCGCGCACCAGGCGCACGTCTGCGTGCCGGGGTGCACGGTCGACGACGTCTTCGCCGGCCGGCCGGCTACCCAGCGCCTGATCTACAACGCGCTGATGGACCACCTCGCCACCCTCGGCCCGGTCCACGAGGACGCGGTACGGGTCGGGGTGTTCCTCAAGCGGGTCCGGAAGCTGGCCGAGGTCCGGCCGAAGGCGCGCAACCTCTCGGTCGAGATCGTGCTGCCGCGCACCATCGACCATCCGCGGGTCGCGCGGATCATCCGGATCGCGGGCGACCGGGTCGTACACATCGTGAAACTCACCCGCCTCGATCAGGTGGACGACGAGTTGCGCGGCTGGCTGACCGAGGCCTACGCGGCCGCTGACGAGGAGTGACCGGGGCGCCCGTCGCGGGGGCGCCCCGGTCACCCGTTCTAGACGACCGTGCAGGCGGTGCCGTTGACCGAGAAAGCGGTCGGTTCGCTCGTGTTACCCGTGTGCGTGCCGTTGAACCCGATCGTGGTGCCCTGGCCGGCCGGCAGCGAGCGGTTCCAGTCCAGGCCGACGGCGCTGATGGTCGAGCCGCTCGGCGTGTACGTCGCCGACCAGCCCGGCATGGTCATGGCCTGGCCGGACGGCAGGGTGAACGTGAGCGTCCAGGTCAGCGCCGCGGACCCGGTGTTGGTCAACGTGAGCCCGGCGGTGAAGCCGCCGCCGCCGCCCCACGGGCTGATCGTGTACGCCACCCGGCAGCTGACCCCGCCACCACCGCCCGTCGTGGTGAACGTGGCCAGGCCCGAGTTTCCGGAGAGGTTGCCGGCACCGTCGCGGGCCCGCACGTACACCTGGTACTGGGTGTTGGCGGTCAGGCCGGTCAGGTTGATGGAGGTGGTGGTGGACTGGCCCAGCAGCGGGTCGGTCGTGCCCTGTTCCCGGTAGACGTTGTAGCCGGCCAGGCCGGAGCCGCCGGTGTCGGTCGACGCGCTCCAGCTCAGCGTCGCCGTCGTCGAGCCCACCGCGGACGCGGTCGGCGTACCGGGTATCGACGGTGGCGTGGTGTCCCCGCCGCCCTGCTGCGTGGTGAAGGTGGCCAGCGCGGAGTTGGCGGAGAGGTTGCCGGCGCCGTCGCGCGCCCGCACGTACACCTGGTACTGGGTGCTGACGGTCAGGCCGGTGAGGTTCACCGAGGTGGTGGTGGACTGGGCGAGCAGCGGGTCGGTCGTGCCCTGTTCCCGGTAGACGTTGTAGCCGGCCAGGCCGGAGCCGCCGGTGTCGGTCGACGCGCCCCAGGTCAGCGTCGCCGTCGTGGTGCCGACGTTGGACGCGCTCGGCGTGCCGGGCGTCGTCGGTGGCGTCGTGTCCGGCTGCTGTCCACTGTAGATGGTCGCTTCGCGGGAGGTGGTCGAGAGCCCGTTGGCGCCGGTGATGACCCGCTCGCCCCACGCGCTGCGCACGGTGTGGTTGAAGGTGCCGTTGTTGTTCTGCACCATGTCGAGGTACTCGACGCAGCACCCGTTGCCGCTCCACGACCAGGCCATCCAGCCGAGGTTGCGGGCCTGGGTGGCGGCGAAGATGGTGTTCTCGTCCGGGTCGCCGTCCGAGTGGTTGTGCCCGAACTCGCCGACCACCAGCGGCAGCCCGCGGCTGACGAACGAGTCCAGGTACGCCGTGATCTCCGCGGCGGTGTCGAAGACGCCGTACATGTGCACGCTGAAGATGGTGTTTCCGGTCGGGTCGGCGGCCCGTACTGTCGGCGCATTGTCGCGCATGACGAACTGCCAGTCCTGGCCCCAGTTCGGCGCGTCGACCATGATGGTGTGCTCGAAGCCGAGGCTGCGCAGCCGCTGGATCGCGTTCGCGGTCGCGGTCGGCCAGCTGCTCACCGGCGGGTTGCTGCCGTTGCCCATCGGCTCGTTGCCGATGTTCAGGATGACGTAGTTCTCCTGGCCGATGAGCGCGGTGCGGACGCTGTTCCAGTAGGTCACCGAGGCGTCCAGCGATACCGCGCCGCCCTGCTCGTTGAAGCCGGTCGTGTCGTGGTTCTCCAGCACGCAGATGAGCCGGTTCTGCTTGCACAGGTTGATCACGTTGGTCACCCCGGCGGTGTCGTCCGCCGGCTGCCAGCGCCCGCCGCTGAGCACGACCCGGACCGCGTTCGCGCCCGCGGCCTTGATCGCCGCGAATGAGCTGGTCTGGGACTTGAACCAGGTGTGCGCGTGGTTGACGCCGCGCAGCACGAGCGGCGTGCCATTCGCCTCGACGAGTCGACCGTTGCTGATCCTGATCCCGACCGCGGCCTGCGCGGGCTGGACGTACACGAAAATCGATGCCAGGAGCGCCAGAAGCGTCGCTGCCGCGAACGCGAGACGTGTTCTCATGGTTCCCCTCAGGTGGGTGCCGTGTGTGGAGGGCAGGAGGTATGGGCGCGGTACCGTCCACCCGGCTCCCACGGGGTGTGCGCATCAGCATAGACGAATGCCAACCCCGGCTCAACCGGTTAAGTTGCCGAGGCACGGTCGGGCAGGTCGCCCGATCCGCAGACCCGTCCGCCAGCTACGGCTCCCGGGTGAAGACGAACGTCGCGATGTCGAGCGCCTCGACCGCGCCGGCGGCGGACCGGCGCACGGCCAGCACCTCGCCGTCGTTCATGCCGGACCGGCCGCGCCAGCGGTCCTGTCCGTCCCGGACGAACCGCCACGGCACCGCCCCGGTCACGGTCAGCGGCCTGATCACCAGCTGCTCGGCACGCGGGTCCCAGCGGGCGTCGAACTCCCGGCCCATCCACCACCAGCGGCCGCAGAGCGCCGCCACGTCCGCGTCCGGTCCGGCGTCGTTCGGCCGCCACGGCGCGGGCAGCGCCGGCTCCCGGTCCAGGACGTGAGTGAGGATGTCCAGGCCGAGCCGCCCGATGCCGGTGCCATGGATGGTGTACGCGTTCGCGAACCCGACGACGCCGGTACGCGACGGCCGGTGCACGGCGAGTACCGCCAGGTACCCGGGCATCGAGCCGGTGTGGCCCACGAAGACGCGCTCCCCGCGGCGCCACAGCTCCAGCCCCAGGCCGTGCCCGGCGGTCCACGCGTCGAGGTCGTTCATCACGACCGGCGCGCACATCTCGGAGAGCGTCTGTGGAGCCAGGATCTCCGGCCGCGGGTCGGCGAGGAAACCGGCCCAGGTCGCCAGGTCGTCCACTGTGGACCACAGCTGGCCCGCCGGCGCCATCGCCGCGGCGTCCTCGCGCGGCTCCTCGCGCAGCGTGTCGTGCCACGGGTGGACCACGTACCCGCGGGCGTACGGCTCGGCCGGCCCGTACGTCGTCCGCGGCATGCCGAGGGGGCCGAGCAGCCGCATCGCCAGCAGCGACGACCACTCCTCGCCGGTGACCCGCTGCAGGACGGCGCCGAGGAGCCCGTACGCGAGGTTCGAGTAGTGGTACGACCGGTACGGCGGGTAGGCCACCTTGTCCGGCGCCAGCTCGCCGAGGAACGTCTCCAGCGGCGCACCGGCCGAGCGCTCCCACCACTCGCCCTCCGGCTCCCGCTGCAGCCCGCCCGCGTGGCCGAGCAGCTGGCGCAGCGTGACGCTGCCCACCGGCGTTCCGGGCACGTGGCGGTAGAGCAGGTCGTCGAGCTCCAGCCTGCCCTCGTCGCGCAGGCCCAGCACGAGCGCGGCGGTCATGGTCTTGGATATCGACCCGATCCGGTACTGGGTGTCGGCGTCCGGGGCGGGCCCGACACCGGCCGCGGCCAGGTGCACCAGCGAGCCGTCGCGGACCACACCGGCCACGAGTGACGGCACCCGACCGGTGGCCTGGGCGGACGCGACGATCTCGTCGACGCGGCGGGCGGTTTCGTCCAGCAGCGGCATGCCGGGGACCATAACTCCACCGACGCCACGCCGGGGTTCGCCACACGTGCACGTCCGTGACACGATCGGGAGCGTGGATTGGCTTTGGTGGCTCGTCGCCGGGGTGGTGCTCGCTGTCGCGGAGCTGTTCACCGGCACGTTTGTTCTGTTGATGTTCGCCGGTGGGGCGTTCGCGGCCACCGTCGCGGCCGCGCTCGGCGCTCCGCTCGCGGTGCAGATCCTGTTCTTCGCCGGGGGCTCCACGCTCGGCCTGCTCGCCGTGCGGCCCCTGCGCGACCGGGTACGTGAGCACCCGGCCGTCGGGGCCGGTGGGCCGACCGGCATCGAGGGCGCGGACGCCGAGGTGTTGGAGGCGGTCGACGCGCACCACGGGCAGGTCAAGATACGTGGCGAGATCTGGACCGCGCGGGCGTACGACGCCACGCAGGTCTTCGACGTGGGGGAGCGGGTGCGCGTCATCGAGGTCAAGGGCGCGACCGCACTCGTCTGGAGGGATTGAGTTGAGCCCAGTGGAAATTTTCCTGACCGTCCTCGCGCTGGCCATCGGCGCCATCGTCGTCGTGGTCCTCGGCCGGTCGGTCCGGATCGTCCCGCAGCAGCGCCGGTTCGTGGTGGAGCTGCTCGGCCGGTACAGCCGGACGCTCGAGCCCGGGCTGCGGGTACTGGTGCCGGCCCTGGAACGGGTCCGGTCCAAGGTGGACATGCGCGAGCAGGTCGTCGCGTTCCCGCCACAGCCGGTGATCACGTCGGACAACCTGGTCGTGTCGATCGACACGGTGCTCTACTACCGGGTGACCGACCCGTACAAGGCGACCTACGCGATCGCGGACTACCTGCAGGGCGTCGAGCAGCTGACCGTCACCACGCTGCGCAACGTGGTCGGTTCGCTCGATCTGGAGCGGACGCTGACCAGCCGCGAGGAGATCAACAAGCACCTCTCCGGCAAGCTGGACGAGACCACCGGCGACTGGGGCATCAAGGTCACCCGGGTGGAGATCAAGGCGATCGAGCCGCCGCCGAGCATCCGCGACTCGATGGAGAAGCAGATGCGCGCCGAGCGGGACCGCCGGGCGGCGATCCTCAACGCCGAGGGGCAGAAGCAGTCGCAGATCCTGACGGCCGAAGGCGAGAAGCAGGCCGCGGTGCTGCGGGCCGAGGGTGACCGGCAGTCCCGGATCCTGCAGGCCGAGGGCCAGGCCAAGGCGATCCGGACCGTGTTCGACGCGGTGCACCAGGCGAATCCGGACACCAAGGTGATGGCGTACCAGTACCTGCAGGCGCTGCCGCAGATCGCCGCCGGCGCGGCGAACAAGGTCTGGATCGTGCCGGCCGAGCTGACCAGAGCACTGGAGGGCATCGGCGGTGCGCTCGGCGGGCTGGGCGCGCTCACCGGTACCCCGGTCAGCGCCGAGGAGCGGGAAGAGGCCGCAGCCGAGGCCGCCGCCGAAGCCGACGAGGCCGCGAAGGCCGCCGAGGAGGCGGTACGGGCGGTCGAGGAGGAGGTACGGGTGGCCGAGCGGCAGGCATCCGGCACTCCGGCCGGCCTGCCCGCGTCGCCCGGCGTCCCGGCCTCGGCCGTCCTGGGCGAGCAGGCGGAGCAGCGCGAGCCGGAGCGGTCGCCGGACGGGAGGTGACCCGCAGCCATGCGCACCTTCGTCCCGCAGCGCGCAGCGGCCGTCATGCCGGCGCCCGTGACGGCTGCCCGGGACGACGCGTGCGAGCGGGAGGCGGAGCGGGTCGCGGCCGAGCCGGCCATGACCCGGGTCCGCAGTGCCGGCGCCGCGCCGGCCGGCTCGGGCGGTACGCCGCTCGACCCGGCCACCCGGACCGCGATGGAGGCCCGGTTCGGCCACGACTTCGGCCGGGTCCGGGTGCACGCCGACCGGTCCGCGGCCCAGGCCTCGGCGGCCCTGGGCGCGCGCGGGTTCACCATCGGCGGTGACGTCTACTTCGCCGCGGGCGCGTACGCACCGGGCACGGCGAGCGGCCGGGCACTGCTGGCGCACGAGCTGACCCACACGCTGCAGCAGGCGCGCGGGGCGGTGACCGTGCAGCGCGCGCCGGCCCCCAGCGATCCGTTGTGTGACACGTTCCACCTGCCCAACGCGATCGGGGCGCTGTTCGTGGCCGCCACCAGCTACCTGGGCACCAAGGACACCGCGGAGCGGCTGGCCGTCATCCGAGCCGTGAAGCCGATCCTGCGCTGTGCCAGCCCGACCGAGCAGGCGGACGTCCGGACCGACCTGGCCGACAGCCTCGGCACGGAGACCGCTGCGATCTGGTCCGAGGCCGGCACCGCGCTGGGCGGCTACTCCGGCGTGTACCCCCGGTACGCGACCGACCTGGGCACGAGGATGCGCGAGATGGGCGTGAGCGAGACGACGTCGGTCGGCACGTTCAGTGTTCCCGGCAAGGGCCCGGCGTACCGCAGGCGGGCCGGCGCCGCCGCGCGCGCCGCGGCGCCGTCGTTCGCGAAGGCCGACATCGTCTACTTCCGCGGCCACCAGTACGCCCAGTACCGGGCGCCGGGGGCGTTCACCGAGGTGGGCGATGCGAGCGACCCCGGCTTCGACCTGCGCTATCTCGACGCCAAGGGTTTTGCCAACGTCAAGCTGATGGTCGCCACCAGTTGCGCCACCCTGTGCTCGGAGGCGCTGTCGGTGTTCACGAACCTGTTCCCCAACGCCGCCATCATCGGTTACCGAAGGGGACGCAGCATCGGGGGCGGTGACGCCATCCGGCTGGCGCTCGGGTCCCGCATCCGCGCCCTGAAGCGGCCCCTGCTGCTGGAGGAGGCGGTGGACATCGGGGCGATCCTCTCGGCATGGGAATCGGTGGTCGAGTCCCGGCACAAGGGCAACACCGAGCTGCAGCCCGGCCACTTCAGCGGCGGCGTCCTCCGCTTCTGGGACGGCGCCGCCTGGGACAGCATCGATCCGATGGATCCGGCGAACGCGTGCGAGCGGCACGGTGTCCGCGCCGACATGGTCGGGCCGCGGTAGCCGTATCCCGCCCGGTGACGACCGGCCGGACGCCGCTCGATCAGCAGGTCCGGGAGAAGCTTCACGAGCTTGCGAGCGGGTCGTAGGGTCGTCCCTGTGATGCGACAGGCCGCCGGGCACCGCCCGGCCGCCGCTGCCGTGCCGCCGGTCGCGCTGGCCGCCGTCCGGTCGCCGGGGCGGGCCCTCGACCCGGACACCCGGGTCGCGATGGAGGCGCGGTTCGGCCACGACTTCGGCCGGGTGCGGGTGCACGCGGACGGCCCGGCCGCGGCGGCGGCACACCAGCTGCACGCCAAGGCGTACACGATCGGCTCCGACATCGCCTTCGGCGCCGGCCGGTTCGCTCCCTCCACGCCGGACGGTCGCCGGCTGCTCGCGCACGAGCTGGTGCACGTGGTGCAGCAGGCGACCGAGCCCGGTCCGCCGGTCGTGCAGCGGTGCGGGCTCGACAGCGACTGCTCGTGCCCGCCGGACGAGAAGGAGCGGGTCGCGCGGGCGCTCTCCGGCGAGCCGGCCGAGGGCCCGATCGAGGCGGTTGCCGAGACCGACGGCCCGGGGGTCGGGGGCGGCGGCGGTCCAGCGCCGCATCCCCTGCACAACCTGCCGGGCGCGCCGCACGCCTGCCCGCTGCAGAAGCAGATCCCGTTCAACCGCAGCGGCATCCTCCGGCACAGCACCGGCACGGTCGGCGAGAAATTCGAGATGCACGCCGAGTGGGACACCTCGAGCTTCCGCGGCCCGTCGTCCTACTGCGCGGCCGAGTGCGGTGAGTACCACCAGTTCGTCAAGGGCCACATGTTCACCTCCTCGGAGAAGGACGGCAGCAACCCGCGGGACGTCTCCGGCAAGCTGTTCAACGGGGTGAAGATGGAGGAGACGGTCTTCCACGAGGACGGGCTCGACAACAACCCCAAGGCCCGCTACGGGCACCGTGCCGAGCCGCAGACGATGAACGAGTCGTACCAGCCGACCCGGGCCGCCGGTACGGTCTACCAGGGTGGCGATTTCCCGAACATCTCGATCGGTACCTGGGCCGACCTCGACCTGACCTTCCTCGGCAAGACCATGGACGTCTGCAACAACGTCGAGACCTCCAGCGACCAGTGGCGGGTGCGGTACAAGGGGATCATCCGGCCGTAGGCCACAATCGTGGCGTGGCGGTCGAGCTGATCACGGACCCGGGCGACGAGCGCCTGGGCGACTACCGGGCACTCACGGACGTGGAGCTGCGTACCCGGTGGGAGCCGCCGCACGGGCTGTTCATCGCCGAGGGCGAGCTGGTGCTGCGCCGGGCGCTGCGGGCCGGTTACCCGCCCCGGTCGTTCCTCGTCGACGTCAAGCGGGTCGAGCAGTTCGCCGACCTCACCGGAGCCCCGGTCTACGCCGCCGGCCAGGACGTGCTCGAGAAGGCGACCGGCTTCCACGTACACCGGGGGGTGCTGGCCTCGTTCCACCGGCGCGCGCTGCCGGCGGCGGCCGAGGTGCTCGGCGCGGCGCGGCGGGTCGCGATCCTGGAGGACGTCAACAACCACACGAACGTCGGCGCGATCTTCCGGTGCGCCGCCGCGCTCGGCATGGACGCGGTGCTGCTCTCGCCGTCGTGCGCCGATCCGCTCTACCGGCGCAGCGTACGGGTGAGCATGGGCGAGGTGTTCGCGGTGCCGTACGCGCGGCTGGAGCCGTGGCCGGACGGCCTGCGCGCGGTCCGCGACGCCGGCCTCGCGGTGCTCGCCCTCACCCCGGCGCCGGACGCGGTGCCGATCCAGAAGCTCGGCGATCTGCCCAGGGCCGCGCTGCTGCTGGGAGCGGAAGGGTCCGGCCTGTCCGCGGGCGCGCTCGCCGCGAGCGATCGGCGCGTGGTGATCCCGATGCGGCTCGGCGTGGATTCGCTGAACGTGGCGGCCGCGGCCGCGGTCGCGTTCTGGGAGCTGTGCCGGGCCGACCAGCTCTCCTCGCCGGACGGGTGACCCTCGCGGCGCGGCTTCCGTGACTCCCGGGAGGCAGCGCGCCGGCCGTCTGGTCGTGCGCCACCAGCGCCGGTTCCGGCGGTGGCGCTGGTCCCCGGGTACGGGCCCGGTCGGCGGTCCGGTCTGTGCCGGGCGTGCGCGTCACAGGGTCCGGAGGTGGAAACCGCCGTCGACGTCGATCACCTGGCCGGTGCTGAACGGCAGCAGGTCGCTCGCGATCGCGACCACCGCGCGCCCCACGTCGTCCGGCTGGCCCCAGCGACGGATCGGGGTGAGGCCCCGGCGCAGGATCAGGTCATCGTACCTGTCGCGGACCGCCCCGGTCATCTCGGTCTCGATGATGCCGGGACGGATCTCGTACACGGTGATGCCGTGCTCGGCGAGGCGGGCGGCGTACAGCTTGGCCATCATCGCCAGGCCCGCCTTGGCCAGGCAGTAGTCGCCGCGGTTGACACTCGCGGTGTACGCACTGATCGACGAGACGACGACGATCTTCGCGTCCGGGGTGCCGGCCGCGATCATCCGGCGGGCCACCAGCTGGGTCAGGAAGTACGGGCCCTTGAGGTTGACGCCGAGCACCCGGTCGAAGGACTCCTCGGTCGCGTCGAGGATGTCCGCGCGCACCGCCGGCGCCACGCCGGCGTTGTTGACCAGCAGGCCGATCGCGCCGAAGGCCTGGTAGGCCTCGTCGACGAGGCGTGCGCGGTCGGCGTCGACGGAGACGTCGGCCTGGACCGCGTGGGCCCGCGCGCCGCGCGCCTCGATCTCGGCGACCACCTCGGCGGCGGCCGTCGCGTTCGCCGCGTAGTTGACCACGATGTCCCAGCCGGCGCCGGCGAGGGCGAGCGCGATGCCCCGCCCGATCCCGCGGGACGCCCCGGTGACCAGCGCGGCGGTCATTGGTCCCGGTCCCCGAAGAACGTGTAGTACGGGCCGCCGGCCGCCAGCCGCTGCAGGTACAGGGCCAGCTCCCGGGCGTGGTAGTCGCCCCACATGCTCGACTCGCCGTTCGGTACCTGCTGGCCGGGCGCGACGTGATCCCAGCCGTTGGGCCGGTGGTACACCGAATGCAGGATGAGCCCCTGGTGTTCGGGGTCCACGGACAGGTACGGCTCGTCGAAGAGCGTCTCGGCCACGGTCAGCCCGCCCTGGGTGTACCGCTCGTCGCCGAGCACCCGGCCGAGCCGCAGCAGGCCCTGCGCGCCGATCGCGGCGGCGGAGGAGTCGACCGGCTCGTACGCGTTGTACGGGTCGGCCGGCCGGTCGGCCCAGCCGTCGAGGTGGGCCAGGCCGGGGGCACCGGTGTCCCAGTACGGCACGCCGTCCGCGGCGGCCGCGTGCGCAAGGTAGAAGTCGCAGGTGGCCCGCGCGGCGTCGGTGAACAGCTCGACATGGTGGGGGTCGACCGGCTCCGGCAGCGCGGCGAGGAACTCCAGCTGTTCGGCGAAGCCGAGCATCGCCCACGCCAGCCCGCGGGTCCAGGTGCTGAACGGCGAGTAGCCCTGCTGGGTCGACGGGCACCGGTACCCGCCGTCGTTGGTGTTGAACAGCGACTCGTGGGCGGTCCGGCCGCGTGCGGTGTCGTACGTGTCCCGCCCGGTGCCGTAGTAGACGTTGAACAGCGCGGTGATCCGGCCGTGGCCGATCAGCCGGTCCAGCAAAGAGATCCGCGCGTCGGCCTCGCCCATCAGCACCTGCCCGAGCAGGTGCGCCAGGCCGAGTACGCGCAGCGACCGGATGGTGTCCACGAACAGCGAGTGCGGTCCGTTGAACGAGTAGATGTACCCGCCGGCGTCGACGGTCGGGGTCGGCCGCCAGCGGGCGGCCTGCACCGCGCCGGACACCTTGATCGCCAGCTCGCAGGTCTCCAGCAGGTGCGCCGGGGCGCGGCCGGCGCGGACCAGCCGCCACAGGTTGCCGAACGTACTGACCGTGGTGAACCCGTGGTCGTGTACGCCGGTGTGGCTCAGATGGCCCACCATGTGACCGAGCGTCCCGTTCCGGCCGATCTGGAGGAACCGCTCGTCGCCGGTCGCGTCGTACTGCAGCAGGGCGGAGCCGTACCGGAAGCCCTGGGTCCACTCGGTCCAGCGCCGGGTGGCGTAACGGCCCTCGGCCGTGCACACCGGCGACCCCTGCGACGGGGCGAAGGACGCCTCGATCGACTCGATCGCGGTGGCGGAGACCTGCCACAGCCGCTCGATCTTCGGCAGCAGGTCGGCGGGGGTCAGCTGCTTCGGCCGCAGCACGGATCCTCCTCGGAAAGCGCTTGCCCGGGACAGGCCGCAGCGTACGGCCCGCGGTGCTTGCTCGGCAAGGCAGCGCGGTGCCACCGTAGGGCCATGGACGATCTGTTGGCCCGACACCGCGCCGTACTGCCCTCCTGGCTGCTGCTCTACTACGAGCAGCCGATCGAGATCGTCTCCGGCTCGGGCTGCCGGGTCACCGACTCGACCGGGAAGACCTACCTGGACTTCTTCGGCGGGGTGCTGACCACGATGGTCGGGTACGACCTGCCCGAGGTCCGCGAGGCCGTGCAGCGCCAGCTCGCCACCGGCATCGTGCACACCTCCACGCTGTACCTGATCCGGCAGCAGGTCGAGCTCGCCGAGAAGATCGTCGCGGTCGCCGGCATCCCGGACGCGCGGGTCTTCTTCACCAACTCCGGCAGCGAGGCGAACGAGGCCGCGCTCCTGGTCGCCACCAACTACCGCCGGTCCAACCAGATCCTCGCGGTCCGCAACAGCTACCACGGCCGGACGTACGCGGCGATGGGCATCACCGGCAACCGCACCTGGTCGGCGAGCAACCTGAGCCCGCTGACGGTGAGCTGGCTGCACTCGGGTGACCGGCTGCGCGGCCTGTTCGCCGGGGTGGACGACGACACGTACGTCGACCGCGCCGTCGACGACCTGCGCGAGGTCCTCGCCACCACCACCTCCGGCGACGTGGCCTGCCTGATCGCCGAGCCGATCCAGGGCGTGGGCGGTTTCGTGCACGTACCGGACGGGCTCTTCGGCGCGTTCGGCAAGGTGCTCGACGAGCACGGCATCCTGTTCATCGCCGACGAGGTGCAGACCGGTTGGGGGCGTACCGGCGAGCGCTTCTGGGGCTACCAGGCGCACGGCATCACGCCGGACCTGCTCACGTTCGCCAAGGGCATCGGCAACGGCCTCGCGCTCGCCGGGGTGGTCGGCCGGGCCGAGGTGATGGAGTCGGTGCTGGGCATCTCGTTCTCCACCTTCGGCGGGAACCCGCTGTCGACCGCGGCCGGCAACGCCGTGCTCGACTACGTGCTCTCGCACGACCTGCAGGCGAACGCGGCCCGGGTCGGTCGGCTGCTCCTCGACGGCCTGCGGGCCGGTACCGCCGGTAACCCCGTCGTGGGCGACGTCCGCGGCAAGGGCCTGATGCTCGCGGTGGAGTTCGTCCAGCCGGGTACCACCGAACCGAACGTGCCCGCCACGGTCCGGGTGTTCGAGGAGTGCCGGCGCAACGGACTGCTCGTCGGCAAGGGCGGCCTCTACGGCAACGTGATCCGGATGGGTCCGCCGCTCACCCTGACCGAGGCCGAGGCGAAGGAGGGCCTGGACATCCTCACGGCCGCGATCGCCGCCGGATGAGGGTCACCCGCCGGCAGGCACTGGCCGGGGCTGCCGCGGCCGGGTTGCTGGCCGGCTGCGGGTCGCGGCGACCGTCCAGAGTGGACGTCTTCGGCGTCGACCCGCAGCGGGCACTGGAGGTGATCGTCTACAACGGACCGTTCGGTGAGGCGGCGGCGCGGGCGCACGAGGCGCGGTACAAGCAGCGGTACCCGAGAGCCGACATCCGTCACTCGGCGGTGCAGGACGTCGGGAGGGCGCTGCGCCGGCGGTTCACCGACGGCACCCCGCCCGATGTCGTACAGAACAGCGGGCCCGGCGCGCTGGACCTCGACCTGGTCGAACCGGCCGACCTGCGGCCGCTGCTGGACGCGCCGAGCCTGGACGTGCCGGGGCGGACGGTGGGCCAGACGCTGCGTCCGGGGACCGTGGAGGGCGGGGTGGTGCGGTACGCGTACACGGTCTACGGCGCCTGGGTCTCGGGCCCTCTGCCGGGGCCGGCGCCGCGGACCTGGGACGAGCACGTCGCGCTCTGCCGGCAGCTGGCTTCGGCCGGACTGGTGCCGTGGACCTACGACGAGCGGCAGCCGTACGAGCTGAGCTGGGCGCTGCTGGCGACCGCGGTCAAGGCCGGTGGCCGGGCGGTGGCGCAGGCCATCGACAACCTGGAGCCGAACGCGTGGCGCTCGGCCGCGCTGCGGTCGGCCGCCGAAGCGTGGCACCGGCTGGTCCGGGAACGTTGGATCCGGCCGGGGCAGCCGGAGGTGTCCGGGGTGTTCCGCTCCAGCGGGTCGTGGGTGTCGGGGTCGTTCACGGGTGTCGTGCCGGTGCCCGGGCTGGGGTCGGGCGACGCGCTGCCGCCCGCGGCGATCCGGGCCACGCCGGAGGAGCCGTTCGTGGTACCGGCGCGGGCCGCGAACCTGGCCGGCGGCCTGGAGTACCTGCGGGTGATGCTGTCCCGGGCCGGGGCCGCCGACTTCGCCGCCACCGCGTCGAGCCTGACCGCCGTGGCCGAGGGCACCTCCGGGCTGGCCCTACCGCCCGGTCTGGCGAGCGTGGTGGCGGCGGTGTCGGCCGCCGGGTCGGAGACGTTTACGGTGGCCTATCCGCAGCGGTACCCGGCGCTGGAGCGCTCGGTCGTCGGCCCGGCGTGCGCGGAGTTCTTCGCCGGCCGGCTCGGTCCGGCCGAGTTCCTGGCCCGGTGCCAGAAGGGCGCGGACGGGATCGCCCGCACCATCTAGCATTTGGTGTTCTGGGACATCCTGGCAGTGGATCTAGAAGACTTACGGCTGCCCTGGCAACCGTAAGTCTTCTAGATCCGACAAGCTGCCCAGCAACATCCCGTGCAAGGCGACCGGATCGGCGCCGGGCTGTTCCCGGATGGCCAGCCAGACCGCGGCCGCGGCGCCGTCGCCGGCCCGGTGCACCTCGGCATCGGGCCAGCGCTCGGCGATCCGTGCCCGGACCGCGCCCGCCAGCGGCGTCTTCGAGGTGAGCAGCCCGCCAGCAAGGACCACCGGCCGCCGCCCGTGCACGTCAACGTCGGTGCGGGTCGCCTCGCCGACGGCACCGTGCACCAGCGCGAGCGTTGCGACGAGGTGGTCCGCGGCGGTGGCTACCAGGCGCTCGGCGACCGGGTCCGTGCCGTGCGCGGCGAACACCAGCGGGGCCAGGTCGGCGAGCAGCACCGGGGGCCGGCCGTTGACGGCCTGCACGAGGGCGCTCGCGGCCTGCCGGGGCTGGCCCGGGAGCACGGCCGCGCCGAGCAGCCGGGCCCGGACCGACGCTGCCAGCGGCCCGTCCGGCGCGGCACCGTCGAAGACCGCGAGCGCGGCCCGGGCCGCCTCCCGGCCGAGCCAGAAACCCGAGCCGAGGTCGCCGAGGAGCCACCCGTGCCCGTCGACCACCCGGTCGAGGGCGAGCCCGCGGACGGCCGCGGCGATCGCCCCGGTGCCGGCGACGAGCACGGTGCCGTCGGGGGAGTACGCGCCGGAGGCGTACCCGACCAGCGCGTCGCTCACGAGCCGGTACGGGCAACGCAGCCCGGCACTCCGCCAGGCGCTCTCGAACGCCGCCGCGGCGGTGGGGGAGGCGGCGAGCTTGCCGACCCCGGCGAGCCCGACCACGCCGCCGCGCACCAGTGCGGGGTCGAGCCCGTGGAGCGCGGCGTCGAGCGCGGCGCGCAGCGAGGCGGCTGCGGCCGGCGGGTCGTGCGAGGTCGGGTTGCCGCCGCCGGCCTGCCCCGCGCCGAGCCGGGTGCCGTCGGCGGCGGCGACGAGCGCGCGGGTCGACGTACCGCCGATGTCGAGGCCCACGAAGAGTGCATCGGACATAAGCCCCGGACGGTCCCTTCCACGTAGCAACGCCAGCCCATACATGCTGGTCAGCTACTGTTCGCCGGGCAAGAGCGCGGCGCGTCGGGGCCACGGGGGTCAGGTAACAGTTTGAAAACTTCGCTCATGCCCGTTGACAAGAGCCCCGTTCAGTAAGAACTTTTACCACTAACAGTTAACACTCCTTTCTGAAAAGGTGATCATGGGTGAGCGCGACTCCGACGCCCCCGCGGTGGTGACCGCGGTGGTCGACGACGTCCTGCCCGCGCCCATGACACCCTCGACGGCCGCCGCCGGCGGGGACGGCGCCGGGCCGTCCTCGGACAGCGTGCTCGTCCGGGTACGGGCCCGGCTGCCGGAGTTCACCGGCGCGCTGCGGCGCGTCGCCGAGCAGGTGCTCGACGATCCCGAGGGCGCGGCCCGCGCGACGATCGTCGAGCTGGCCGAGCGCAGCGGCACCTCGCCCGCCACGGTGACCCGGTTCTGCCGGGCGCTCGGCTTCGAGGGGTATGCTGACCTGCGCCTCGGCATCGCCGGCGAGACCGGCCGGGCGGCCCGCGCCGCGGGGTGGACCGTGGACATCGGCCGGGAGATCCAGCCCACCGACCCGCTGGAGCGGGTGCTCAACCAGATCATGGGAGCCGACACCCGGGCGCTGCACGACACCGCGGCCAGGCTGGACCTGCGCGAGGTCGAGCGCGCGGCGGACGCCATCGCGGCAGCCTCCAGAGTGGACATCTACGGCGCCAGCGGTAGCGCGCTGGTCGGTGCCGAGATGCAGTTCTGCCTGCACCGCATCGGCGTCGCCGCCTGGGCCTGGACCGACGTGCACAACGGGCTGGCCAGCTCCGCGCTGCTGCGCCCCGGCGACGTCGGGCTCGGCATCTCCCACAGTGGACAGACGCGCGAGACGATCGAGATGATCGCCGAGGCCGGCAGCCACGGCGCCAGCACGATCGCGCTGACCAGCTTCCCCCGCTCGCCACTGGCCGAGGTGGCCGACATCGTGCTGCTCACCGCGACCCACGCGACCACCTTCCGGCCGGACGCGCTGTCCGCCCGCCACCCGCAGCTCGTCGTGCTCGACCTGCTCTACATCGCGGTCGCGCAGCGTACCCACGAACGGGCCCACGCCGCCTTCCAGCGCACCGCGCGGGCGGTGGACGGCCACCGCGCCGGATCGCGGGAGGCGCCATGAGCGTCACCATGCGTGGATACCTCGACGAGGTCATGCCGATCATCGGCCGGGTCGCCACCGGCCAGGCCGGCAACGTGGAGCAGGCGGCCGACCTGATCGTGGCGAGCCTGCGCCGCGACGGCGTGGTGCAGACCTTCGGCTCCGGGCACTCCGAGGCGTTCGCCATGGAGCTGGCCGGTCGGGCCGGCGGGCTGGTCCCGACCAACCGGCTGGCCCTGCGGGACGTGGTGCTCTTCGGTGACGCCCCGCGCGCCCTGGTCGCCGACGACAAACTCGAACGGGACCCCGACATCGCCCACCAGGTGTACGAGCTCGCGGCGCCCGCGCCGCAGGACGTCTTCGTGGTGGCTTCGCAGTCCGGCATCAACGGCTCCGTCGTGGAGCTGGCCCGGCTGGTCAAACAACGCGGTCACGACCTGATCGCGGTCACCTCGGTGGAACACACCGGACAGGTCAGCCCCCGGCACCCGTCCGGCCAGCGTCTCGCCGACCTTGCCGACGTCGTGCTGGACAACGGCGCGCCGTACGGCGACGCAGTACTGCCGCTGGACCCGAGCGACACCGGGTCCGCCGGCGCGGGAAGGTGCTGTGCGGTCTCGTCGGTCACCGGTGCGCTGCTGGCGCAACTGATGACCGCCGAGGTCGTCCGGCTTTTCCAGGCCGCGGGTGAGGTACCCCCGATCTACCTCTCCGCGAATGTCCCCGGAGGGGACGAGCACAACCACCACCTCGAGTCGCGGTACGCCGGACGCATCCGGCGGGCCGCCTGACCCGATCCGAGGAGATTGAGATGTCCGTTACCCCCGACAACACGTCGGACCTCACCCGGCGGAAGCTACTGGGCCGGGCTGCCGCGGCGGGTCTGCTCGCCACTCCGGCCGCCGGTCTGCTCTCCGCCTGTGCCACCGGTGGCGGTGACAACGACACCGACAACAACAGCGGCGGCAAGACCAAGGACAACCCGCTGGGTATCGCGAAGGATGCCGCGGTCGAGGTCGTCGTCTTCAACGGTGGCTTCGGCGAGGAGTACCCGAAGTTCGACAAGCAGTTGATGGAGCAGAAGCACAACGCGAAGGTGGACCTCAAATTCACCCAGAAGATCAAGACCGAGCTGCAGCCACGGTTCACCGCGACCCCGCCGGACCTGATCAACAACGCGGGTGCCGACATGATGGGCAACGACCTGCTGGTCAACCAGGGTGCCCTGGCCGACCTGCAGCCGCTGCTCGACGCGGAGAGCTGGGACGACCCGAACGTCAAGGTCAAGGACACGCTGGGCGCGGGCACGCTCGAGTCCGGTACGTTCAACGGCAAGGTGTACTCGCTGAACTACGTCTTCGGCGTGTTCGGCATCTGGTACAACAAGGCCCTGTTCGACAAGGAGGGCTGGACCCCGCCGAAGACCTTCGACGAGTACTTCACGCTCGGCGAGAAGATCAAGGCGAAGGGCATGTCGGTGTGGGTCCACGCCGGTCAGTACCCGTACTACATGGGTTGGCCGCTGATGGACTGGATCGCCAAGGCCGGCGGCGACGCGCAGGCCAAGGCCATCGACAACCTTGAAGACGGTGCGTGGAAGACCGACGCCGTCAAGACGGTCATCACCAAGATCAAGGAGATGGTCGACAAGAAGTACGTGCTGCCCGGCTCCGAGGGCCTCTCGCACCTGCAGTCGCAGCAGGCGTTCTTCGACGGCAAGGCCGCGTTCATCCCGGTCGGCTCCTGGCTGGAGAGCGAGATGAGCGGCAAGCCGGACCCGACGGACAAGCGCGAGCCGGCCGGCGGCCGCAAGATCCCGCCGGGCTTCCAGCTCACCATGCTGCCGAACTGGGACGTCACGTCCAGCGACAAGATGCCGTACGGCTCCGCCCGCATCCAGGCGGCCGAGTCCTGGGTCGTGCCGGCCAAGGCGAAGAACCCGGCCGCGGGCATGGAGTTCCTCCGGGCCATGCTGTCCAAGCAGGGCGCGCGGAAGTTCTCCGAGCTGACCAAGGCGCCGACGGTGGTCAAGGGCGCCGCCGAGGGCTTGTCCGTATCCACCGCGCTCACCTCGATGAGCAACGTGATCGCGCAGGCCGGGTCGAACATCATCACCTGGCGGATCAACGACTGGTACGCCGACTTCTGGAACGGCCACCAGGGCCCGATCGGCGAGCTGATGGCCGGCCGTGCCACGGTGGACAAGTTCCTGGACGACATCCAGAAGCTGGCCGACAAGATCAAGAAGGACCCGGCGGTCAAGAAGCAGACCCGCACCTGATCCCGACGACCCCGGAGTAGACCATGCGGCACGGCAGGTATCCGTTCATCGCGGGGTTCCTCGTCGCACCCATCGCGGTGTACGTGGTGTTCCTGATCTCCCCGTACATCCAGACGGTGATGAACTCCTTCACCAACTGGGGCGGATTCTCCAACCAGGCGGACTACGTCGGCCTTGAGAACTACCGTCGGTTGCTCACCGACGAGAACTTCCACAAGGCCTTGTGGCACAACGTCTTCTTCCTGGTTGCCCTGCCGGTGTTGACGATCGCGCTGGCCCTGTTCTTCGCGTTCCTCCTCAACGTGGGAGGGCGCGGAGGCAGGGCCGGCATCCGGGGCGTCTGGGGCTCCAGCGTGTACAAGGTGATCTTCTTCTTCCCGCAGGTGCTGTCGGTGGCGATCATCACGATCCTGTGGCAGGCGCTGTACCGCACCGACGGGCAGGGGATCCTCAACTGGCTGCTCATCCGGGTCGGCGTCGTGGACGCGGAGAAGCCGTTCCAGTTCACCAACGACCCGACGCCGATCCTCGGCGTACCGCAGGTGCTCTGGTTCCTGCTCATCATCGTGGTCTGGGCGAGCGTCGGCTTCTACCTGGTGCTGTTCTCGGCGGCGATGCAGTCGATCCCGCGGGACATCTACGAGGCGGCCGTCCTCGACGGGGCGAGCCGGTCGCACACGTTCCTGCGGGTGACCCTGCCGCTGCTCCGTGACAGCGTCTCGGTCGCCTGGGTGTACCTGGGCTTCCTCGCGCTGGACATGTACGTCTGGGTGTTCGCGCTCACCCCGCAGCAGGGTGGCCCCAACCACTCCAGCGAGGTCTTCGCCAGCGTGATGCTGCGCGAGGCGTTCGCCCGGGGACAGTTCGGTTACGCCTGTTCGATGGGCGTCGCGATGGCCATCCTCGCGCTGCTGCTGGCCGCGTTCCAGTTGAAGGTCGCCCGGCGCGAGCGGATCGAGTTCTGAGGCAGGGGAGACGATGACCACGACGTTCAAGCCCCCTCAGACGGCCCGGGGCGGCCAGCACTCGGTCAAGCCGCCGCGGTCCTGGGCGCAGCAGAAGGACACCGGCGGCCGGGTGCTCAACGTCTTCTCGCACGGCTTCCTGCTGCTGTGGGGCGCGTTGGTGGTGCTGCCGCTGCTCTGGGCGGTGCTGTCGTCGTTCAAGACCGACGCGGAGATCGTGCGCGACCCGATCGCCCCACCGACCGGCCTGCACTGGGAGAACTTCAGTACCGCGTGGACCACCGCGCGCATCGGCGACCTGTTCCTGAACACGATCATCGTGATGACCGGCGGCGTACTCCTGACCATGCTGCTCGGTTCGATGGCCGCGTACGTGCTCGCCCGCTACGACTTCCCGGGCAACCGGTTCATCTACTACTTCTTCCTCACCGGCCTGACCATGCCGATCTACCTGGCGATCGTGCCGCTCTACCAGGTCGTCGCGAACACCGGCAAGACCGTCCCGTTCCTGGGCCTCAACCAGTACCCGATGCTGATCCTGGTCTACGTGGCCTTCTCGCTGTCCTTCACGATCTTCTTCATGCACTCGTTCTTCCGCACGCTGCCGACCGCGGTCGCGGAGGCGGCGATCGTGGACGGTGCCTCGCACACCTCGCTGTTCTTCCGGGTCATGCTGCCGATGTCGAAGCCGGGCCTGATCAGCATCGGCATCTTCAACATCATCGGCCAGTGGAACCAGTGGTTCCTGCCGACGATCCTGATGCAGGGCCAGGGCGGCGGCGAGGAGAAGCGGGCCATGCTCGCCCAGGGACTGCTGGAGCTGCAGGTCACCCAGGGGTACGAGGGTGACTTCGGCGCGCTGTTCGCCGGCATGACCATGGCGATGCTGCCGATCCTGGTCGTCTACGTATCGTTCCAGCGCCAGGTCCAGGCCGGCCTCGTCGGCGCGACCATCAAGTAGCCGGGTCAGGGTTCTTCGCGAACCTCGTGCATGGCGGCCTCCTCGGCGCTCGGCGCGCCACCGGCGGCACCGGCGTCGTAGCCGACCGCGTCGGGCTCCTCGTCGATCCCCGAGCCCTCGTCCGGCTCGACGATCCGGCCGACCCGGCCGTGGGTGATGGGGTCCTCGCCCAGGGTCTCGAACGTCGAGATCTCCGAGTCCCGGTGCGGCTGCACCGGCGGGTCGTCGAGCATGCCGATCGGGACCGGATCCGGCGAGACCTCCGGCTCCTCGCGGGCCAGCCGCTGGCTCAACGGCTCGCCCCTTCGCTGCTCCTCGGCGGTGGTACCAAACTCGTCGAGCGCCACCGGTCCGTCGTCCCGGTCGAGCGGCACCGCCGCCGGGTCCGGGCCGTCGGACCAGCGCGGTGACTCCACGTCGTCGTAGGCCGACGAGTCCTCGTCGGCGTACTCCGGGACGCCCTCGACCTCCGGGTCGCTGACCGGTCGCGGGTATGAATCGGTCATGACAACCCCGGTACCCGCATCCGGGAGTTCTGTCACACGTCGCGCGCAGAATGGCGGCGTGATGGTGGCGGTGGTCGCGGACGGGGCCGATGGAGCGCGGGCACGCGACCTGGACGAGGACGGCCGGCCGGTAGGGTCGGAACACGCGGTGGGCGATCTGGCCGGATTCGTCCGGTCCCGCGGTCCGGTCCGCTGGTTGTGGCCGTCCACCGCGGAGATCTACCCGCCGCTGCTGCGGGCCGGGGTCCGCGTCGACCGCTGCCACGACGTCGAGCTCACCGAGGCGCTGCTGCTCGGCCACGCCGGCCGCTGGGGCCAGCCGCGCAGCCTGGCCGCCGCCTGGGCGAGGCTGACCGGGGCGCCCGTACCCCCGGACCCGCCGCCGCGGCCGGCGGCCACGCCGGGGGACGCGCAGGGCACGCTGTTCGACATGTCCTCGGCGGCCGCCGGCACCGTCGACATGCTCATCGCGGTGTACGCGGAGCAGCGTGCCCGGATCACCGCGCTGACCGAGCCGGCGCGGTTCCGGCTGCTGGTCGCCGCCGAGTCGGCCAGCGCGCTGCTCGCGGCGGAGATGGGCCACGAGGGCCTGCCGTGGCGCGCGGACGTGCACCGCGAGCTGTTGACCGACCTGCTCGGCGAACCGTCCCCGGTCGGCGGCCCGCCGCGCCGGCTGGTCGAGCTGAGCCGGCAGATCGCGGACGCGTTCGGGGTCGAGCGGATCCACCCGGAGTCGCCGGCCGAGGTGCTGCGCGCCTTCGCCCGGGCCGGCATACCGCTGCCGAACACCCGCCGGTTCGTGCTCCGCGGAGTCGACCATCCGGCCGCGCCGCTGCTGGTGGAGTTCAAGGAGCTGCACCGCCTGTGGACCGCGCACGGCTGGTCCTGGCTGGACCAGTGGGTCCACAAGGGACGGTTCCGGTCGGAGTACCTGCCGGGCGGTGTCGTCTCCGGCCGGTGGGCTACCCGGGGTGGAGGAGCGCTGCAGATTCCCAAGGTGGTCCGGCGGGCCGTCGTCGCCGACCCGGGACACGTCTTCGTCGTGGCCGACGCGGGCCAGCTCGAACCGCGGGTGCTCGCCGCGGTCTCCGGCGATGACCGGCTGGCCGCCGCGGCCCGCGAGGGCGACCTCTACGCGGCTCTGGCGGCGGAGGCGTTCGGCGGCGACCGGGCCCGGGCCAAGGTGGCGCTGCTCGGCGCGATGTACGGCCAGACCGGTGGCGCGGCCCTACCGGCGCTCGCCGCGCTGCGCCAGGTCTACCCGACCGCCTGGGAGTACGTGGAGTCGGCCGCCCGTACCGGCGAAGGTGGCGGGCTGGTGCGGTCCTGGCTCGGCCGCACGTCACCCGCGCCGCAGGCGCTGCCGGACGGCCCGGCCGCCCGGTCGTGGGGCCGGTTCACCCGTAACTTCGTCATCCAGGCCACCGCAGCGGAGTGGGCCAACACGCTGCTCGCGACGCTGCGGCCGGCGCTCCGGGAGACCGGCGGCGACCTGGTCTTCTTCCAGCACGACGAGGTGCTGGTGCACTGCTCGCCGGAGCAGGCCCCGGCGGTGGCCAGCGCGGTCCACGCGGCCGGCGAGCGGGCCCGCACCCTGCTCTTCGGGGAGACCGCGGTCCGCTTCCCGCTCGGCGTCTCCACTGTGGAGTGTTATGCCGACGCGAAGTGAAGCTTCGCCCGGACCTCGTCGGCGTCCGGGCGCTCCAGCTCGGCGAGGATCACGACCGCCTGCTGCCAGGCCTCGCGCGCCGCGCCGTGGTCCCCGACCGCCGCCAGGCTGTCGCCGAGGTGGACGAGCACGTCGCCCTCGCCGGCCCGGTCGCCGATCTGCCGGTACATCTCGACCGCGCGCCGGTAGCAGTCGACCGCCTCGGCATGCTGGTCGAGGTGGTGGTGCGCCACGCCGATGCTGTCCCAGGCGTCGGCCTGACCCTGCACGTTGCCGACCTCCTCCTGGACCGCCAGCGCCTGGCGGCACCAGACGAGCGCGGCGTGGTGGTCGCCGAGCAGGCCGTGGTACCAGCCGATGTTGTTCAGCGCGTCCGCCTGCCCGGCCGGCTGGTCGGCCTTACGGAACAGGTCGAGGGCCAGGTGCGAGTGGTGCATCGCGTCCCGGTAGCGGTCGCGGCGTTCCAGCACCCAGCAGATGTTCATGTGCGCCCGGGCCTGGCCGGGCACGTCGTCGAACTCGGCGAACAGGTCGAGGGCGCGCCGGTAGAAGGTGGCGGCCTCGCGGTAGTGGCCGAGCTCGGAGTAGGCGAGCCCGAGACCGTTGTACGCGCGGGCCTCGTTGACCTGGTCGCCCAACCGCCGGGTCGCCGCGAGCGCGATCTCCTGGGCCGCGATCATGTCGCGGTAGTGCCCCTGCCGGTTCAGGAACGTCGACAGCGTCCAGGCCAGCTGCCAGGCCTCGACGTCGAGTCCGGCGGCCGCGGCCTGCGCGACGACCAAGAGCAGGACCGCGCGCTCGGCGGTGAACCAGGCCAGCGCCCGGTCGGTACCGTCGGCCGCCTCGGGCCACACACCAGGCCCCGGCGCGGCCACGCTGATCGTTCCCCGGCGCGGGTCGAGCACCCGGTCGGCGGCGAACGCGCTGTGCAGGTAGTGCTCGACCACCCGGCGGGTCGCGGCGAGGTGCTCGTCGGTACCGGCGGCGAGTCCGGCCGCGTAGGCCCGCAGCAGGTCGTGGAACGTGTACCGCCCCGGCCGTGACTCGATCAACAGGTGGGCCCGGGTGAGCTCGGCCAGCAGCGGGCGCAGCCCCCGGGCCGGCACGCCGGCGAGGCTGGCCGCGGCCGGGACGCCGACGTCCGGCCCGGGATGCAGGCCGAGCAGCCGGAACAGCCGCGCGGCCGGCTCGCTCAGCCGCTCGTACGACCAGGAGAAGACGGCCCGGAGCCGGGTGCCGGGGTCACCGGCGTCGAGGGCGTCGAGCCGGCGGTGGGCGTCGGCGAGCTCGGCGACGAACGCCGACAGCGGGAAGTGCGGTTGGCCGGTGGCCCGGGCGGCGACGATCGCGAGCGCGAGCGGCAGCCGCCCGCACAGGCTGACGAGCTGCTCGACCGCGGCCGGGTCGTCGGCGACCCGCGGCTCGCCGAGGTGGCGGACCAGCAGGTCGTGCGCCTCTGAGCTGCTGAGCAGGTCGAGCGTCAGCGGGTGCGCGCCCTCGCCGGCGACCAGCCCGATGAGCTGGCTGCGGCTGGTGACGAGCACGAGGCAGCTGGCGCTGCCGGGCAGCAGCGGACGGACCTGGTCCACGTCCCGGGCGTTGTCGAGCACGATGAGTACCCGCCGGCCGGCGACCAGCGTGCGGTAGAGGGCGGCCTGAGCGTCGGCGCTCACCGGGACACGCTCGGCCGGGACGTGCCACGCGTCCAGGAAGCTGCGCACCGCGTCGCCGGATGGCATCGGCGCGCCGGTCGGTCCGTACCCGCGCAGGTTGACGTAGAGCTGACCGTCCGGGAACCGGGGCGCGACCTGGTGGGCCCAGAGCAGAGCCAGGGCGGTCTTGCCGATGCCCGCGGTTCCGTCGATCGCCGAGATGACGACCGTGCCGCTGCCGGCCTCCTCGTCGAGGAGGCGGGTCAGCTCCTTCAGCTCGGCCGCCCGGCCGACGAAGTGCCGGGCCGCGGCGGGCAGCTGGCGCGGCGCGGTCGGGGTGTCCACCGGCGCCGGGGTGCCGGTGTCGTCGCGCAGGATCGCGATGTGCAGCTGCTGCAGCTCGGTCCCGGGATCGAGGCCCAGCTCATCGGCGAGCCGGGCGCGCAGCCGCTGGTACGCGGCGAGCGCCTCGGCCCGCCGGCCGCTGCGGTGCAGCGCCAGCATGAGCTGGCCGACCAGGGGTTCCCGCAGCGGGTACGCGGTGACCAGCTCGGCCAGCTCGGCGATCACCTCGTCGTGCAGGCCGTCCCGCAGCCGCAGATGGAGGTAGAGCTCCAGGGCGAGGAGGCGCTGCTCGTCCAGCCGGGCGACGGCCGCCTCGAACGTCTGGCCGGTGCAGTCGGCCAGGGCGGGCCCGTGCCACAGCGCCAGGCCGGCGCGCAGCACCTCGACCGCCTCCCGGGTCCGCCCCTGGTCGGCCAGATCCCGTGCCCGCTCCACCTCGGCGTGGAACACCTGCGCGTCGAGCTGGCCCGGCTCGACGAGGATCCGGTACCCGGAGCCGCCGGTGCCGAGCACCGTCGCGGGTACGCCCAGCTCGGCGAAGCGGCGCCGGACGGTCGACGCGCAGTTGAGCATCTGGCGGTGGGCGGTGGCCGGCGGGTGCTCGTCCCAGACCGCGTCCACCAACGCCTTGCGCGTCACCACCTCGTTCGCGGCCAGCAACAGCACCGCGACCATCCGGCGCTGCCGCGGATCCAGCCGACAGACCTGGCCATCGTCACCATGCACGCGCACCGGGCCAAGCACGTGGAATCTCACGCACCGAGGCTACTCAGCCGCGTCGATGGCCCGCCGCCGGCCACGGCGTGCGGCAAAAACGCGGCCGGGAGATGCAGAATGCGGGGGTGGGGGAGAGTTATGTCGCGGGCCTGGTGCTCGCTGCCGGCGGCGGGCGTCGGATCGGCGGGCCGAAGGCGTTGCTGCGGTGGGAGGGTACGCCGCTCGTTGAGCGGGCGGTGGCGGTCGCCCGCGATGGCGGCTGCGACCCGGTGATCGTGGTGCTCGGCGCCGAGGCGGCCCGGGTACGGGAGTCGGTGTCGCTGGACGGCGTCACCGTGGTGGTGAACAAGGCCTGGGGTACCGGCATGGGCTCGTCGCTCAAGGTGGGCCTGACCGCGCTCGCCGGGACCGATGCGCATGCGGCGCTCGTCATGCTCGTCGACATGCCGGGGATCACCGGTGCGGCGGTCCGGCGGATCGCCGCCCTGCCGTACCAGAGCGCGCTGGTCTGCGCGAGCTACGACGGCCGGCGCGGGCACCCGATGCTGCTCGGTCGCGACCACTGGCCCGGCATCGCGACGCTGGCCACGGCCGACGTGGGTGCGCGGCCGTACCTGCTGGCACACCGCGACCAGATCCAGGAGATCGCCTGCGGCGACATCGCCGACGACTCCGATGTGGACACTCCGGAGGACGCGGCCCGCTGGGGCCTGACGATCTCCTGACCTCAGCGGCGCAACCGCCGCCCGATGGCCGAGATCAGCCGGTCCAGCTCCGAGCCGAACGGGTTGTCGTAGACCAGGTACGTCCAGGTCGCGCTCGGCCGGACGAGCTTCGCCTCGGCCGGCTGCCAGTCCTCGGTGACCTCGGTCTCCGCGAACGAGTCGACCGTGCGTTCCTCGATCTCGGGCATCAGCTTGTTGAACGCCGGGATCGCCACCCGGTGGAACTCGTCGAGCGGGTCCAGCCGGCCCAGCGCGCGCAGGTGTACGCCCTCGCGCACCTCGGAGAGCTCGGCCAGGTGCTCGGCCCAGAGCCGGTCGATGTGGAACAGCGCGATCGACCGCGCCACCTTGGTGAGCAGCTCGCCGTCGGTCTCCTCGCACTCCTCGGGGAACTCCTTGCGCAGCAGGTCCGCCGTGACGTCGGTGGTGAGCACCCGCTCCCGCCGCTCGGCGAGCGCCTTGCGCTGCTGTTCGATCACCACGTTGTACCGCCAGGTGTTGCGGTGGATCTCGTGGTTGACCCCCTCGGCCACCCGCTGGGCGTGCTCGATCGCGTAGTCGACCTGCTCGTCGTGGACGACGCCGCCCCGGTCCATCTTCGGCGAGGCCGGGATCTGGTCCGGCGCGTGCCGGACGACCAGCTCGTCCTCCAGGCTGACGAAGAACACCGACTCGCCCGGGTCGCCCTGCCGGCCGGCCCGGCCGCGCAGCTGGTTGTCGACCCGGCGGCTGTCGTGCCGGCCGGCGCCGATCACGTAGAGGCCGCCCAGCCCGGCGATCCGGTCCCAGTCGGCCTGGTCGCTGCCGCCGAGCCGGATATCCACGCCGCGGCCGGCCATCTGGGTCGAGACGGTCACCGTGCCGTAGGTACCGGCCTCGGCGATGATCGCCGCCTCCTCCTCGTCGTTCTTCGCGTTGAGCACCGAGCACGGCACGCCCGCCTTGGCCAGGGCGGCGCCGAGCTGTTCGGACTCCTTGATGCTCAGCGTGCCCACGAGCACCGGCCGGCCGGCCTCGTGACAGGTCACGATCTCGGCGACCAGCGCCTCGTCGCGCTCCTCGCGGGAGGCGTACACCCGGTCCGGCTCGTCGATGCGGATGCACGGCGTGTTCGGCGGGATCACCGCGACCTCGAGCTTGAAGAACTCGCGCAGCTGGTCACCGACGAGGACCGCGGTCGCGGTCATGCCGGCCAGCGTGCGGTACAGCCCGATAAACGCCTGGACCGTGATCGTGTCGAGGATCTCGCCCTCGGCGGTGGCGTCGAGGCCCTCCTTCGCCTCGATCGCGGCCTGCAATCCGTCCGGCCACCGCCGCCGCTGCGCGACCCGACCGCGCATCTCGTCGACCAGCTCCACCGTGCCGTTGCGCACGATGTAGTCGACGTCGCGGTGCAGCAGGGCGCGGGCGTGCAGCGCCACGTTGATGGCGGAGAGCTGCTCGACGTTCTCGTCGGCGTACAGGTCGACGCCGCCGAGCCGCTCCTCGACGGCGGCCAGGCCGGCCGCGGTGAGCGAGACGCTGCGGCCGTCGTCGGCGACCTCGAAGTCGCGGTCCTGCTTCAGGCCGCGAACCAGCGTGGCGGCCGCGTGAACCGGGTCCTGCTCGCCCGGGACGGTCCCGGCGAGCACCATCGGCACCCGGGCCTCGTCGATCATGATCGAGTCGGCCTCGTCGACGATCGCGGTCACCAGCTCGCGCTGCACCCGGTCGCCGATGTCGGTGACGAGCTGGTCGCGCAGGTAGTCGAAGCCGGCCTCGCTCACCGACGCGTAGGTGACGTCCTTGGCGTACGCCTCGCGGCGCTCGTCGTGCGTGGACGACTCGTTCACCCAGCCGACGGTGAGGCCGAGCAGCCGGTAGACCGGCTCCATCCAGGTCGCGTCGCGTCGGGCCAGGTAGTCGTTGACGGTCAGCACGTGGACCGGGGCGCGGCCGAGGCGCACGTGGCCGTACGCGGCGATCGCGGCGGCCAGGGTCTTGCCCTCGCCGGTGGCCATCTCGGCGACGTTGCCGTTGAGCATCGCCATGACGCCGAGCAGCTGGACGTCGTACGGGCGCTCGCCGAGCCCGCGCTTGGCCGCCTCCCGGCCGACCGCGCAGATCTCGGTGAAGTCGGTCGCCTCGCCGGCGGCCTCGGTCAGCTCGGCGTCGTCGAGCGCGGCCAGGGCCTCTTCACGCTCCTCGATCGCCGGCAGCAGCTTCTCCAGCGGACCGAGGTCCACTGTGGTGCCCGGCCGTTGGAGGAAGCGCTGGAATCTGCTCTTGACCCGTTGTGTGACGCCCATGGGCGGCAACGGTACTCGATGTACCGGACCGCCGGCACACCGTGCCGCGGTCGTCAGGTCCGGGTCAGGCGGAACGCGGGGTGGTGGCTGACGAGCGCATGTCGGTAAGTCGCGACTTACCGACGACGACGATCGCGCGGCGGCCGGGGGTGTAACCCCCGGCAGTAGCCGGGACCGCTGACCGGGGGTCATAGTGAGACTGTGCTGATCGAGTCGCCCGGGGCCCTCGCGGCGGCGCTCGCCCGGGCCGGATACCTCGCCGACACCGGCCTCGCGACCGCCGGCTTCCTGGCCGTACGCCTGCACCGGCCGGTCTTCCTGGAGGGCGAGGCGGGCGTCGGCAAGACCGCCTTCGCGGCCGCGCTGGCCGAGGCGACCGGCGTCGAGCTGATCCGGCTGCAGTGCTACGAAGGGCTCGACGCCGCCCAGGCGCTCTACGACTGGGACTTCCCGCGCCAGATCCTGCACCTGCGGGCGGCGGAGGCCGCCGGGGTGGGCGGGCTCGACGACCTGGAGGCCGGCCTGTACGACCGGCGGTTCCTGCTGGCCCGGCCGTTGCTGCGGGCCCTGGAGAGCGCGCCGTGCGTGCTGCTCATCGACGAGATCGACCGGGCCGACGACGAGTTCGAGGCGTACCTGCTGGAGCTGCTCGCGGACTGGGCGGTGACGATCCCCGAGCTGGGCCGGATCGCCGCCGCCACCCCGCCGACCGTGGTCGTGACGTCGAACCGGACCCGGGAGGTCCACGACGCGCTCAAGCGGCGCTGCCTGTTCCACTGGGTCGACCATCCGGATCCCGAACGCGAGGCGGCCATCCTGCGGATCCGGCTGCCGGACGTGGCGGTCCGGTTGACCGTGCAGGTGAGCCGGCTCGTCGCCGAACTGCGCGAGATGGACCTGGTCAAACCGCCGGGCGTCGCCGAGGCGATCGACTGGGCGCAGGCGCTGCACGTGCTCGGCGCGGACCAACTCAGCGACGCCCTCGCCGAGGCCACCCTGGGCGCGGCCCTCAAGGTCCGGGAGGACCAGGACCGGGTCCGCCCCCGACTGCCGACCTTGGTGAGCGATGTCTGACCCACTGGCGGCGCTGGTCGACTTCGCCGGGGCGGTCCGCCGGGCCGGCGTCCCGGCCGGGCCGGACCGGGTGCAGGCGCTGGCCGCCGCGGTCGACGTGCTCGGGCCCGACCAGCTGTACTGGGCGGGCCGGTTGACGCTGTGCGGGCGCGCCGACGACATCGAGCCGTACGACACCGCGTACGCGGCCTGGACCTCGGGGCGTACCACCCGGGCCAGCCGTCGGACCGTCCCGGTCGGCGCGCCGCGCCGGTACGCCGTACCGTTCGCGCTGGACAACGGCCGCGGCGAGCCGGCGCCGGCGCCGGTGATGCTGGTGGCCACCCGGGCCTCCGGCGACGAGCTGCTACGCCAGCGCGACCTCGCGCAGCTGACCGGCGCGGAGCGGGCCGAGATCCGGCGGCTCGTCGCGCTGCTCCGCCCGGCCGCGCCGCGGCGGCGGGCCCGCCGCTACCGTCCGGCGGACGCCGGCGGGGTGGACCAGCGGGGCACGTTCGCGAACCTGCGCCGGGCGTTCGGCGAGCCGGCCCGGCTGGCCTGGCGGGAACGGCGCGAACGGCCGCGCCGGACCGTGCTGCTGATCGACGTGTCCGGCTCGATGGCACCGTACGCGGACGCGCTGCTGCGCTTCGCCCATGCCGCGGTACGCTGCCGGCCCACCTCGACCGAGGTGTTCACGGTCGGCACCCGGCTGACCCGGGTGACCCGGGCACTGCGCCACCGCGACCCGGACGCCGCCCTGGCCGCGGCCGGTGCGACGATCCCGGACTGGAGCGGCGGTACCCGGCTGGGGGAGTCGCTCGGCGTCTTCGCCCGCCGGTACGCGCATCCGGGCCTGGCCCGGCGGGCGGTGCTGGTCGTGTTCAGCGACGGCTGGGAGCGCGGCGACCCGGCCCTGCTCGCCGACGCGATGGCGCGGCTGCGGCGCCTGGCGCACCGGGTGATCTGGGTCAGCCCGCACCGGGACAGCCCCGGCTTCGCGCCGACCGCGGGCGGGCTCGCGGCCGTCCTGCCGCATGTGGACAGTCTCGTCGCCGGGCATAGCCTCGACGCGTTGGCCGGGCTGGTGGAGGTGATGGCGGGTGCGGGACGTCCTCGATGACCTGCTCGAATGGTGGCGTGCCGGGCAGCCGGTCGGCATGGCGACGGTCGTGTCCACGTGGAACAGCGCGCCCCGGCCGCCCGGCGCGACGATGCTCGTCGGCCCGGACGGTACCGCGGTCGGCAGCGTCTCGGGCGGCTGCGTAGAGGCCGCCGTGTACGAGCTGGGCCAGCAGGTGGCGGCGAACGGCCGGCCGGTGCTCGCCCGCTACGGGGTCAGCGACGACGACGCGTTCGCCGTCGGTCTGACCTGTGGCGGGATCATCGACCTGTTCGTCGAGCGGATCGACCCGCAGTCGTTCCCGGAACTGGGCGACGTGGCCGCCGCGGTGGCCGCGCACGAGCCGGTCGCGGTCGCGACGATCGTCGAGGGCGCGGAGCGGCAGATCGGCCGGCGGGTCGTGGTGTGGCCGGACCACATCGACGGCACGCTCGGGTCGGCCCGGCTCGACGCGGCGGCGGCCGACGACGTCCGCGGCATGCTCGCCACCGGGCGGACCGGGCCGCTGCGGTACGGGCTCGACGGCGAGCGGCGCGGTGACGAGCTGACCCTGTTCGTGGCGTCGTTCGTCCCCCCGCCGCGGATGCTCGTGTTCGGGGCGATCGACTTCGCGGCGGCGGTGGCCCGGCTGGGCGCGTACCTCGGTTACCGGGTGACGGTGTGCGACGCCCGGCCGGTGTTCGCGACCCGGCGGCGGTTCCCCGACACCGAGGTCGTCGTGGACTGGCCGCACCGCTACCTGTCCGGCGAGGTCGAGGCGGGCCGGGTCGACTCGCGGACCGTGGTCTGCGTGCTCACCCACGATCCGAAGTTCGACGTACCCGTGCTGGAGTTGGCGCTCGCGCAGCCGTTCGCGTACGTCGGGGCGATGGGCTCGCGGCGTACCCACGACGACCGGATGGCCCGGCTGCGCGAAGCCGGGGTACCGGAGGAGCAGCTCGCGAAGCTCGCCTCGCCGATCGGGCTGGACCTCGGCGCCCGTACCCCGGAGGAGACCGCGGTCAGCGTGGCCGCCGAGATCATCGCGTTGCGCTGGGGTGGCGGCGGCGCGCGGCTGTCCACATTGGACGAACGGATCCACCACGACGACCTGGCGGCATTTTCCCCGAAAGTGCCGTCAGAGGAGGCCCTCTGACGGCACCTTCGCTGACCGGACTCAGACCCGGGGGACGGGGATGCCGACCGCTTCGAACTCGGTGGGAGTCGGTTCGCCGGCGGCGCGGAACTTCGCGTTGGGGAAGTAGAGCCGGTCGCCGGTCTTCCGGCTGCTGAACTTCGCCACCGTGGTGGGCACGTCGAACGGCGGGGTGGGCAGCGCCACCTCGGCGGCGACCGTGCCGGACTTGCCGTCCGCGCTGAGCCGGATGACGACGAGGATCTGGGCCCGGTTGCGCACGACGTAGAGCGTCCGGCCGTCGAGCAGCAGACCGTCGCCGCCGGCGAACGTGGCGCCGCCGACGTCGACCTGGGTCGTCACGCCACTCGCCGGGTCGACGTGGAACAGGAAGCCGGTGTTGGACTGGATGATGATCAGGCCACGTCCGTCCGGGGTCCGCGAGATGCCGTTGGCGTTGTTGACCGCCGGGTCGACGACGATGGCGCCGGTCAGCGGCAGCCGGACGAAGCCGTCGGGCGCGGGCAGCGCGCCGCCCAGCCGCATCGGCAGCACGTAGAGGGCCGCCTCGCGGGAGTTGGTGAAGAAAGCCCCGGACGGGGTGAGGATCACGTCGTTGATGAAGCTCGTCGCGGTGGTGAACTGGTACGTGGCGATCAGCCGGCCGCCGAGCGCGCTGACCACCCGCGCCTGCCCGGCGTTGCCGCCGGAGACGAAGAGCCGGCCCACGGTGTCAATCTTGAGCCCGACCGACGGGAAACCCGCACCCGGGCCGGTGTGGATGGTCCGGCCGCGCCCGGTGGCGAGGTTCGCGCGGTAGATCGAGCCGTCGGCCCGGGAACCGAAGTAGGCCAGTGGCAGGTACGGGCTGATCGTGATGCCTTCGGGCAGCCAGTTGTCGGGCAGCGGGATGATCGTCGGGAAGAGGTCTCCGCCGCCGTGCGCGCTGGCCCGCTCGGGCGTGACGAGGACGGACGCGGCGGCCGCGGCAGCGAGACCGGTCAATGCCTGGCGTCGGTTCATGAACAGTCCTTCCGGAGAGATGACGTACGCCTTTTCGTGGCGAACTATGACACGTACCCCCTCGTTGTCGGGTTCAACCGGGGCCGGTCATGCGCCTGGAATGTCGAGGACGCGGAGTTCCGAGTGGTTTTCGTCGCGGGCGTAGGTGACGGAGAGTTGGCGGCCGTCCGGGGAGAACGACGGGTAGGACAAGCGTGCCGATGCCAGCTCGCGCATGGCCCCG
>Ga0114129_10000015_pt1 | contig 129075 bp, 128 predicted proteins | sample RhiMetdeltSRZDD1_FD_80071 | JGI IMG/M metagenome (GOLD analysis project Ga0114129, IMG submission 80071) | Populus rhizosphere microbial communities from Tennessee, USA - Rhizosphere MetaG P. deltoides SRZDD1 (version 2) (version 2) | ecosystem: Host-associated > Plants > Roots > Rhizosphere... | reverse complement strand
GTTCTGCTCGTGGTCCGCGTGCAGGATGAAGATGCGGTCCATCGCGCGCACCAGCACGTCGTTCACCTTGTACTCCTCGGCCGGCACCGCGAACATCATGCGCATGAAGTTCGCCGTGTACGAGAGGTCGTTCTTCGGGTACACGAAGGGCTGGCCGATGGAATACTTGTAGGACATCGCGACGATGGTCGGCATCTTGGCGATGAGGCGGAACGCCGAGATCACCCGGTGGTGCGGGTCGTTGATGTCGAGGGCGTCGTGGTAGAACGCCGACAGTGCCCCGACCACGCCGACCATCACCGCCATCGGATGCGCGTCGCGCCGGAAGCCCTGGTACAGGCGCGCGAGCTGCTCGTGCACCATGGTGTGGTGCGTCACGATGTCGACGAACTCGTCCTTCTGCTTGCGGTTGGGGAGCTCGCCGTACTGCAGCAGGTAGCAGACCTCGAGGAAGTCGCAGGTCTCGGCGAGCTGCTCGATCGGGTAGCCGCGATAGAGCAGGACGCCCGCGTCGCCGTCGATGAAGGTGATCGACGAGCTGCAGCTCGCGGTCGACAGGAACCCCGGGTCGTAGGTGAACATGCCCGACCTTCCGTACAGCGTGCGGATGTCGACGACCTCGGGGCCGAGCGTTCCGTCGAGCACCGGGAAGTCGAGGGTCTTGCCGTCGGGAAGCTTGAGCGTCGCGGTCTTGTCGGCCATGGTGGTCATCCTAAGCGGCGCGGAGGCGCGCCACGATGCGGGCGTGCTGCGGGTCGTAGTCGTTGCTGCGCCCGATCACGATGTCCCACAGGTCGTCGTCGGGCAGCTCGAGGAGGGCATTGAGGGGAGAGACATCCTCATCTTCCAATGTGGGGACGAGCCGCGCCAATACGAGGTCGAGCTCGAGGCGCCCTCGCCTGCACTTCCACTTCAGCCGTTCGAGGGAGACGCGGTCCATCACACCGAGCGCTTGACCAGCAATTCCTTGATGTGGTTGATGGCTTTGGTGGGGTTCAGGTTCTTCGGGCACACGTCCACGCAGTTCATGATGGTATGGCAGCGGAACAGGCGGTACGGGTCCTCGAGATTGTCGAGCCGATCGTTGGTGGCCTGGTCGCGGGTGTCGGCGATGAAGCGGTAGGCCTGGAGCAGGCCCGCCGGCCCGACGAACTTGTCGGGATTCCACCAGAACGAGGGGCACGAGGTCGAGCAGCAGGCGCACAGGATGCACTCGTAGAGGCCGTTCAGCTCCTCGCGGTCCTGCGGCGACTGCAGACGCTCGCGCTCGGGAGGCGGGTCGGGGTTGATCAGATAGGGCTTGATCGAGTGGTACTGCTTGAAGAACTGCGTCATGTCCACGATCAGGTCGCGGATCACCGGCAGGCCCGGCAGCGGACGGATCGTGACGTGCTCGGGCAGCTCGGCGATCTTGGTGACGCACGCCAGCCGGTTCTTGCCGTTGATGTTCATCGCGTCCGAGCCGCACACCCCCTCGCGGCAGGAGCGCCGGAAGGCGAGCGTGTCGTCCTGCGTCTTCGCCTTCACGAGGGCGTCGAGCAGCATGCGATCGCTGTGCTCGAGCTCGACCTCGTAGTCCTTCATGTAGGGCTTCGCGTCCCGGTCGGGGTCGTAGCGGTATATCGACAATCTCATCAGTAGGTTCTCACCTTGGGCTGCATGGTCTCGACGGACAGCGGCCGCTGGTGCACCGGCTTGTAGTCCAGGCGGTTGCCTTCCTTGAACCAGAGCGTATGCTTCATCCAGTTCTGGTCGTCGCGCTCGGGAAAGTCCTCGCGCGCGTGCGCGCCGCGCGACTCCTTGCGCGCTTCGGCCGACACTACGGTAGACAGCGCCGTTTCGACGAGGTTTTCCAGCTCGAGCGCCTCGACCCGCGCGGTGTTGAACACCTTGCTCTTGTCGGCGATGAACGTTCGCTGCGCGCGCTGCGCGATCTCGGCAACTTTTTCCACGCCTTTTTTCAAGTCATCCGGAAAGCGGAACACCCCGCAATGCGCCTGCATGGTTCGCCGCAGATCGTTCAGCACGTCGGTCACGCGCTCGCCGGAGGTCGCGCCATCGAGCCGCGCTACCCGTGCCCGGGTGGCCTCCCCCGCGTCCTTCGGCAGGTTGCGCGAGGCCTTCGGCTGCGCCGCGATGTCCTTCACCATCTGCTCGCCCGAGGACTTGCCGAACACGACCAGGTCGAGCAGCGAGTTCGTGCCGAGGCGGTTGGCGCCGTGAACCGAGACGCAGGCCGCCTCGCCCGCCGCGTAGAGTCCCGGGACGATCGCCTCCTTGCTGTTGCCTTCCGGAGCGACCACCTGCCCCATGTAGTTCGCGGGAATGCCGCCCATCTGATAATGAACCGTGGGGACGACCGGGATCGGGTCGCGGATCGGATCGACGTTGGCGAACTTGATGGCGATCTCGCGGATTCCGGGCAGGCGCAGGTTGATCACCTCGGGACCGAGGTGGTCCAGCTTGAGGAGCAGATGGTCGCCTTGCGGTCCCACGCCGCGGCCTTCCTTGATCTCGGTAGTCATGGCGCGCGAAACCACGTCGCGGCTGGCGAGATCCTTGGCGTTGGGTGCGTAACGCTCCATGAAGCGCTCGCCGGACTTGTTGAGAAGGTAGCCACCCTCGCCTCGCACGCCCTCGGTGATGAGCACGCCCGCGCCCGCCACGCCGGTGGGATGAAATTGCCAGAATTCCATGTCCTCGAGCGGCAGCCCGGCGCGCGCGGTCATGCCGAGGCCGTCGCCGGTGCAGATGAAAGCGTTGGTGGTCGCCCAGTAGATGCGGCCGGCGCCGCCGGTAGCGAGCAGGACCGCCTTTGCCTGAAGGATGTGCACCTCGCCGGTTTCCATTTCGAGCGCGGTGACCCCGACCACAGCGCCGTCCTGGGGATCGCGGATGAGGTCGAGCGCCATCCATTCGACGAGGAACTGCGTGTTCGCGCGCACGTTCTGCTGGTAGAGCGTATGCAGCATGGCGTGGCCGGTGCGATCGGCGGCGGCGCAGGCCCGCATCGCCATCTTCGGGCTGCCGTAGTCCTGGGTGTGGCCGCCGAACGGGCGCTGGTAGATCTTGCCGTTCTCCAGCCGGTCGAACGGCATGCCCATGTGCTCTAGCTCGACCACCACCTCGATCGCGCGCCGGCACATGTACTCGATCGCGTCCTGGTCGCCGAGGTAATCGGCGCCCTTCACGGTGTCGTACATGTGCCAATGCCAGTTGTCCTCGGTCGAGTTGGCGAGCGGCGCGGCGATGCCGCCCTGCGCCGCCACGGTGTGCGACCGCGTGGGAAAGACCTTCGACAGCACCGCGACCCGCAGGTTGGCGCGCGCCAGCTCGAGCGCCGCGCGCATCCCGGAGCCTCCGGCGCCGACCACGATGGCGTCGAATTTGCGGATCATCGCCACAGGATCTGGATGGTCCAGCTCACGTAGCCGGCGACCAGCAGCACCGTCAGCACCTGCAGCGCGAGGCGCAGGCCGTCGTGCTTGACGTAGTCCATGAGGATGTCGCGCGTCCCGACCCACGCGTGCCAGGCGAGGCTCACCGCGAAGAGCAGCGTCGCCACGCGCATCCCGCCGTGCGCGAAGAGCGCCTTCCACGTCTCGTAGGTGAACGGCGCACGGCTCGCCACCAGCGCCAGGACGACTACGACGTAAACTGCCATGATCGCCGCCGTGACGCGCTGTGCCAGCCAGTCGCGGGTCCCGTAGTGCGCGCCGACGATGACGCGGTTCACCATAGCTTCGCGGCGAAAAGGGCCGTGAGCACGAGGCCGGCGACGATCACCAGCGCGCTCGAGATGCGCGCGGCCCTGAGCTCGATGCCCTTGTTGAGATCGAGCGCGAGGTAGCGGATGCCGGCGCAGAAGTGATGACAGCCGGCCCACAGGAACACGACGAGCCCCAGCTTCGCCAGAGGCATGCCGAAGTATTCCCGGACGTGGGAAAAGCCTTGTTCAGAGCGCAGGCTCGTGTCGAGGAGGTAAAGCGCCCAGGCGGCGAAGGGAAACACGAGCAGCGCGCCCGACACCCGGTGCAGGATGGACACCCAGCCCGGCAGCGGCAGCCGGATCTGGAACAGGATCGCGGGGAGGCTGAGGTACTTCGGTCGTTGTTTTTTCGCGGCCGCGCTGGACATTGGATTCCCCGGCCCCACCGGCGGGGAGAATCGATTATAGCGTCGCGGCGCAGCATCACGCTGCGGTAAAATGAAAAACACCGCCCGCCGGAGTCCCAGCATGTCCAAACCGCCCATTCGCGTCGCCGTCACCGGCGCCGCAGGCCAGATCGGCTATTCGCTCCTGTTCCGCATCGCCGCCGGCAACATGCTCGGCGCCGATCAGCCGGTGATCCTGCAGCTGCTCGAGATCCCGGACGAGAAGGCGCAGAAGGCGCTGAAGGGCGTGATGATGGAGCTCGACGACTGCGCGTTTCCCCTGCTCCACGGCATGACCGCCGCTTCCGATCCGATGGCGGCGTTCAAGGACGTCGACATCGCGCTCCTCGTCGGCGCGCGCCCGCGCGGGCCCGGGATGGAGAGAAAGGACCTGCTGGAGGCGAACGGCAAGATCTTCGCGCCGCAAGGCCAGGCCCTCGACCGCGTCGCGAGCCGCAAGGTCAAGGTGCTGGTGGTCGGCAACCCGGCGAACACCAACTGCCTCATCGCGATGAAGAACGCGCCGAGCCTCAAGCCGCGGCAGTTCACCGGCATGATGCGGCTCGACCACAACCGCGCGATCAGCCAGGTGGCCCAGAAACTCGCCAGGCCGGTCTCGGCGATCCGCAAGATCACGGTGTGGGGCAACCACTCCGCGACGCAGTACCCCGACGTCTTTCAGGCGGAGGCCGAAGGGAAAAAGGTCTGGCCGATGATCAACGACCAGGCGTGGCTCGAGAACAGCTTCATTCCCACGGTGCAGAAGCGCGGCGCGGCGATCATCGACGCGCGCGGGCTTTCCTCGGCGGCGAGCGCCGCCAACGCCGCGATCGACCACGTGCGCGACTGGGTCGCGGGCACCAAGGAAGGCGACTGGGTCACCATGGGCGTGCCCTCCGACGGCAGCTACGACGTCCCCGAAGGCGTGATCTACGGCTACCCCGTCACGATCAAGGGCGGCGAATACCAGGTCGTCAAGGGGATCGAGATCAGCGACTTCAGCAGAAAGCGCATGAACGCCACCCTGAAGGAGCTCCACGAAGAGCGCGACGGCGTGAAGCACCTGCTCGGCAAATGACCCGAAAATCAGGGACGGACCACGTTTTCTCCCTTGTGAGAATCGGGACATGACCCCCGGCTCCCGTTTCCGCCAGGCTCTCAAAGAAGAAAAGCCCCTCCAGGTCGTCGGCACCATCTGTGCCTACCACGCGCTGATGGCCAAGCGTGTCGGCTACCGCGCGGTGTACCTCTCGGGTGGCGGCGTCGCCGCCGGCTCGCTCGGCATGCCCGACCTCGGGATCTCCAACCTCGACGACGTGCTGATCGACATCCGCCGGATCAGCGACGTGTGCGACCTGCCGCTTCTCGTGGACGTCGACACCGGCTTCGGCGCGAGCGCGTTCAACGTCGCGCGCACCACGCGCTCGATCGCCAAGGCCGGCGCCGCGGCGATGCACATCGAGGACCAGGTCGGCGCCAAGCGCTGCGGCCATCGGCCAGGCAAGGAGCTGGTCTCGAAAGAAGAGATGTGCGACCGCATCAAGGCCGCGGTCGACGCCCGCGGCGACGAGAGCTTCGTCATCATGGCGCGCACCGACGCGCTGGCAGGAGAAGGGGTCGACTCGGCCCTCTCGCGTGCTGTTGCGTATGTGGAAGCGGGAGCGGACATGCTGTTTCCCGAGGCGATCACCGACCTCCCGACGTACCGGAAATTCGCGGACGCGGTGAAGGCGCCGATCCTCGCCAACATCACCGAGTTCGGCAAGACGCCGCTGTTCACGGCGGAGGAGCTGCGCTCGGCCGGCGTCGCGATCGCGCTCTATCCCCTGTCGGCGTTCCGCGCCATGAACAAGGCCGCGCTGGGCGTTTACGAGACGTTGAGAAAGACCGGGACCCAGAAAAGCGCGCTGCCGCAGATGCAGACGCGCGAGGAGCTGTACGACTTCCTGAACTATCACGCCTACGAACAAAAACTCGATGAGCTCTTCTCCCGAAACCGCTCCTAAGCCCAAGAAATCGGTCGCGCTCTCGGGGATCGTCGCCGGCAACACCGCGCTGTGCACCGTGGGGCGCTCGGGGAACGACCTTCACTACCGCGGCTACGACATTCTCGACTTCGCCGACCAGGCCGAGTTCGAGGAAGTGGCCTACCTCCTGGTGCACGAGAAGCTGCCGAACCGGGCCGAGCTCGAGAAATACAAGGCCCGGCTGAAGGGCCTGCGCGGCCTGCCGAAGGCGCTGAAGACGGTGCTCGAGTCGATCCCGAAGACCGCGCATCCCATGGACGTGATGCGCACCGGCGTATCGGCGCTCGGCGCGCTCGAGCCCGAGAAGGAGGACCACAACCCCTACGGCGCCAAGGCGATCGCCGACCGGCTGATGGCCTCGCTCGGTTCGATGCTGCTCTACTGGCATCATTTCAGCCGCCACGGCAAGCGGATCGAGACCGAGACCGACGACGATTCGATCGGCGGGCACTTCCTGCGCCTGCTGCACGGCATGAAGCCGTCGCCGGACTGGGTGCGCGCGATGCACACCTCGCTCATCCTCTACGCCGAGCACGAGTACAACGCCAGCACCTTCACCTGCCGCGTCATCGCCGGCACCGGCTCGGACATGCACAGCGCGATCGCCGGGGGCATCGGCGCGCTGAAGGGCCCCAAGCACGGCGGCGCCAACGAGTTCGCGTATGCGGTTCTCTCCCGTTACAACTCGCCGGATGAGGCCGAGCAGGATATTGTCCGGAGGATCCAGGCCAAGGAGATCGTGATCGGGTTCGGCCATCCGGTGTACACCACCGGCGACCCGCGCAACCAGGTGATCAAGGAAGTGGCGCGGCGGCTGTCGCGCGACTCCCCTGAAAAGAAATTATTTGACATCGCCGAAAGACTGGAAGCGGTGATGTGGCGCGACAAGAAGATGTTCGCGAACCTCGACTGGTACAGCGCCGTGTCCTACCACATGATGGGGGTGCCGACGGCCATGTTCACGCCGGTGTTCGTGATCTCGCGCACCAGCGGCTGGGCGGCGCACGTCATCGAGCAGCGCGCCGACGGCAAGATCATCCGCCCCGGCGCCAACTACATCGGCCCCGACAATCGAAAATGGGTGCCGCTCGCCCAGCGCTAGAGCAGCCCGAATCTATGTCCATCTACGAGTCCGAGCACACGAAGTTCATGCGCGAGTTCCTCGAGCAGCATCCCGAGGAAGTCGAGTCGCAGAGGAAGGGCCGCGCCATCTGGTGGGACAAGAAACCCGCGGAGCGCGCGCCCACGCCCTCGATGCGCCACGCGCCCCGCTCCGGCGGCGCCGAGCACACCTTCGAGCCCGCCGGCGGCTCCGAGCAGAGCTTCGGCGCCGACGACAACTCCGAGGAAAAGGTCTAGTGTCCGCCCCCATCTCCAACGTACGACCCAAGCCCGACAAGGTCCTCACCGACATCGCCGACTACGTCACCCGCTACCGGGTGGCGAGCGCCGAGGCCTACGAGACCGCGCGCTACTGCCTCATGGATACGCTCGGCTGCGGGCTCGAGGCGCTCGAGTACCCGGCGTGCACCAAGCTCCTCGGGCCGATCGTCCCCGGCACGGTGGTGCCGAACGGCGCGAAGGTGCCCGGGACGCAGTTCCAGCTCGACCCGGTGCAGGCGGCCTTCAACATCGGCGCCATGATCCGCTGGCTCGACTTCAACGACACCTGGCTCGCCGCCGAGTGGGGCCATCCGTCCGACAACCTCGGGGGGATTCTCGCAACGGCCGATTGGCTGTCCAGGAACCACCCGAAGAAACCCCTGGTCGTGCGCGACGTGCTGACCGCGATGATCAAGGCGCACGAGATCCAGGGCGTCCTCGCGCTCGAGAACAGCTTCAACCGCGTCGGCCTCGACCACGTGGTGCTCGTCAAGGTGGCCTCGACGGCCGTGGTTTCGCAGCTGATGAACCTCGAACACGAAGAGATCGTGAATGCGGTCTCGCTCGCCTGGGTCGACGGCCAGAGCCTGCGCACCTACCGCCACGCCCCGAACACCGGCTCGCGCAAGAGCTGGGCCGCGGGCGACGCCACCTCGCGCGCCGTGCGCCTGGCGCTGATCGCGAAAACCGGCGAAATGGGCTACCCGTCGGTGCTGAGCGCCAAGACCTGGGGCTTCTACGACGTGCTGTTCAAGGGCAACGAGTTCAAGTTCCAGCGCCCCTACGGCAGCTACGTGATGGAGAACGTGCTCTTCAAGATCTCGTTCCCCGCCGAGTTCCACTCGCAGACCGCGGTGGAAGCGGCGATGCAGCTGCATCCAGCCGTCAAAAATAGAATTGAGGATATAAAGAAAATAACGATCAGAACCCACGAGGCGGCGATCCGCATCATCGACAAGAAAGGCCCGCTGAACAATCCGGCCGACCGCGACCACTGCATCCAGTACATGGTGGCGGTGCCGCTGCTCTACGGCCGGCTCACCGCCGCGGACTATGAGGACGCGGTCGCCTCGGATCCGAAGATCGACCTGCTGCGCGACAAGATCGACTGCGTCGAGGATCCGCAGTTCACCCGGGATTACCACGATCCTGAGAAGCGCTCCATCGCGAACGCGCTCACGGTCGAGTTCAAGGACGGCAAGCGACTCGCCGAAACCGTGGTCGAGTACCCGATCGGGCACAAGCGCCGCCGCAAGGAAGGCATGCCGGTGCTGGTGGAGAAGTTCCGCACCAACCTCGCGCGCCGTTTCCCTGCCAAGCAGCAGAAGGCGATCCTGGATCTCTGCATGGATCAAGCGCGCCTGGAGCAGACGCCGGTCGACGAATTCGTCGACCTCATGGTGATATGACGCCTGAAACGCAGCCTAAAACAGCCGATTACCATCTGTTCACGCGCCGGCCGCCACGCGCGAAAATCAGTCCACCATGAACGCCTACCTCGAACAACGACTCGCCCGCTTGAACGAAGAGATTCGTTCATACCCCGGCCCGATCGCGCGCTGCGACGAGCACCTGCCGGCCCTCCTGGAAGAGCGCGCCGCGATCCTGGCTGAACTCGAAAAGAAAGGCTGCAGCGCCGAGGCGCTGTGGGCGAACGACGGAGGCTGCAATGCCGCATAACCTGCACGACACGCTGCAATCCTTCAAGCACGGCAAGTTCTACTCGCTGCCCGCGCTCGGCAAAGCGCTCGGCGTGGATGTTGCCAGGCTGCCGGTCTCGATCCGCATCGTGCTCGAGTCGGTGCTGCGCAACTGCGACGGCAAGAAGGTGACCGAGGAGCACGTGAAGAGCCTCGCCGCCTGGAAGGGCGTGGCGCCGCGCACCGAGGAGATCCCCTTCGTCCTCGCGCGCATCGTGCTGCAGGACTTCACCGGCGTGCCGCTGCTCGTCGACCTCGCCGCGATGCGCGGCGTGGCGCAGAAGATGGGACGCAATCCGAAGGTGATCGAGCCGCTGGTGCCGGTGGACCTCGTCGTCGACCATTCGGTCCAGATCGACCACTACGGCAGCAAGAACGCCCTCGACCTCAACATGAAGCTCGAGTTCAAGAGGAACGAGGAGCGCTACCGCTTCATGAAGTGGGGCATGCAGGCCTTCGACACCTTCAAGGTGGTGCCGCCCGGAATTGGCATCGTGCACCAGGTGAACCTCGAGTACCTCGCCCCGGGAATCCACAAGTCGAAGGACGGCGTGTGTTATCCGGACACGCTGGTGGGCACCGACAGCCACACCACGATGATCAACGGCATCGGCGTGGTCGGCTGGGGCGTGGGCGGAATCGAGGCCGAGGCCGGCATGCTCGGGCAGCCGGTGTACTTCCTCACCCCCGACGTGGTCGGCGTCAACCTCAAGGGCAAGCTCCATCCCGCGTGCACCACTACCGATCTCGTCCTCACCGTGACGCAGATGCTGCGCAAGGCAAAGGTGGTGGGCAAGTTCGTCGAGTTCTTCGGCGAGGGCACCCGCTCCCTCTCGGCCCCGGACCGCGCCACCCTCGCGAACATGGCGCCCGAATACGGCGCCACCATGGGCTTCTTCCCGGTCGACGAGCGCACGCTCGAATACTTCCGCGGCACCGGGCGCTCGAAGGAGGCGATCGACGCCCTGGAAGCGTACTTCAAGGCCCAGAAGCTCTTCGGTATTCCGCGAGCCGGCGAGATCGACTACTCCGAGGTGCTGGAGCTCGACCTCGGGACCATCATGCCCTCGCTCGCGGGCCCGAAGCGCCCGCAGGACCGCATCGACCTCGCGAAGGTGAAGTCGACCTTCAGCTCGCTTTTCGCGGCGCCGGTCAAGGACAACGGCTTCGGCAAGAAGCCGCAGGATCTCGAGCGGACCTATAAGGCTTTCGACGGCACCGAGCTCAGGAACGGCGACATCCTGATCGCCGCGATCACCTCGTGCACCAATACTTCCAACCCGGGGGTGCTGCTCGCTGCGGGCCTAGTGGCGAAGAAGGCGGTCGAGCTCGGCCTCAAGGTGAAGCCCCACATCAAGACCTCGCTCGCGCCCGGATCGCGCGTGGTCACCGAGTATCTCGGGGCCGCGGGGCTCCTGCCCTATCTCGAGAAGCTCGGCTTCAACGTCGCGGCCTACGGCTGCACCACCTGCATCGGCAACGCCGGGCCGCTCGCCCAGCCGATCGACGAGGCGGTGGTCAAGAACGACCTGGTGTGCGCGGCCGTACTCTCGGGCAACCGCAACTTCGAAGCGCGCATCCATCCGAACCTGCGCGCCAACTTCCTCGCCTCGCCGCCGCTGGTGGTGGCGTATGCCATCGCAGGTTCTGTCCTCGTCGACTTCAAAACCCAGCCGCTCGGAAAGAGCAAGGACGGGAAAGATGTGTTCATCGGCCACGTCTGGCCGACGCACGATGAGGTCGCGGCGCTGATGAAGTACGCCATGGACGCGCCGACGTTCAGGAGGCTCTATTCGAACCTCGCGGAGACCAATCCGCTGTGGAAGAAGGTCTCGGCCCCAGGCGGGCAGGTGTACAGCTGGCCCGCCTCGACCTACATCGCCGAGCCGCCGTTCTTCGGCGATTTCGCGATGACCCCGCCGCCCGCCGCCGACGGGATTCGCGGCGCGAAGGTGCTCGGCATCTTCGGAGATTCGGTCACCACCGACCACATCTCGCCGGCGGGCTCGATCAAGCCGACCTCGCCCGCGGGCATCTTCCTGCAGGAGCACGACGTCGCGGTGGCCGACTTCAACAGCTACGGCGCACGCCGCGGCAACCACGAGGTCATGATGCGCGGCACCTTCGCCAACGTGCGCATCAAGAACCTGATGCTCCCGGGGACCGAAGGCGGAGTGACGCTGTACAAGAAGGACAAGCTTCCGATCTACGACGCGGCGATGCGCTACATCGCCGACGGCACGCCGACCGTGGTGTTCGGCGGCGAGGAATACGGCACCGGCTCGTCGCGCGACTGGGCGGCGAAGGGCACCATGCTCCTCGGCGTGAAAGCCGTGGTCGCGCGCAGCTTCGAGCGCATCCACCGCTCCAACCTCGTCGGCATGGGCGTGCTGCCGCTGCAGTTCGCGGCGGGCGAGTCGGCGCAGTCGCTCGGCATCACCGGCGACGAGACCATCGACGTCGTCGGCATGGGCGACATCCGGCCCCAACAGGAACTAAACCTGGTAATAAGGAAGCCGGATGGAAGCGAAAAGCGGATCACGGTGAAGTCGAGGATCGACACCCCGATCGAGGTCGACTATTACAAGCACGGCGGCATCCTGCCCTACGTGCTGCGCGAGCTCCTCGGCGGCGCCGAAGCGGCGAGCAAGGCCGCCTAAACCCCCGCTCGCCTATCGGCTCCCGACCCCCTTCACAGGGGGTCAGCTTTCCCGCGGCAGCGGGTGCGCCGCATCGTGCGGCGCGCGCCCGGTCTCGATCATGCTCTTCATGCGCATGAGGTCGGCGTCCATCTCACTCTTCGGATCGGCGCCGAAGAGGCTCGCCACGGCGTGGCCGAAGGCGCCGCCGGGAGGTACGTAGCGCAGCTGCACCGTGACCCGCGTGCCAACGCGGCTACCCTCGAAGCGCACGCAGCCCTCGTGCTTCACCGAAGAGCCGGCGGTGGAGCGCCAGCGCAGCAGGGCGTTCGGCTCGAGCTCGACGATGCGCGCGTCCCATTGCACCGGCACGCCGGCCGGTCCGGCCACCACCCAGTGCGATACATCGTCGCTGACCTGCACCTCGCGCACGTTGTGCATGAAACGCGGGAAGTTCTGGTAATCGGTCCAGAAGGCGTACACCTCCGCGACCGGGGCGTCGACATAGATCGTTTTCTGGACTGCGATGCCGTGGCGCGCCTCGGTCATGCCGAGAAAAGCGGAGAGGCCGCGGTTGGTGATCGCTCGGGCGAGCAGTGCGCTTCCCGTCGTGCCGAGGAGCGCACAGGCTCCGGCGCGGGCGCGGAAAGACGATGCCAGCAGGCTCGCCCCTACCGTACCGGCGGCGAGTCTCGCCGCCGGCGACCAGTGTTCCTGGAGGAGCTCGAAGCGTGCCCCGTGCCGCGGCTGGCCGCCTTGAAGCGACGACACGTGCTGCGCGTCCGCATCCTCGTAGACGGTGAGCCGGTCGCTCACCGCCCTCACCCCCGGCACGCCGCGAACGCAGCGCAGGAGCGGCCGCGCTTCCTCGGCGAGCACCGGCCCCGAGAGCGTGACGTGGCCGTGATCCGCCGCGACCACGACCGCGTGCGGATGAGAGACCGCGCGGCCGAGCTCGGCGCGCACCCGCTCGATCAGCACGGCATCGGAGACTTCCTCGTGCTCGAAGAGCTTGCGCGCGGTGGCGAGCACCCCGCGCGCGCGGTGCACGGTGTCGCGCGCAGTCACCCTGCCCGCTTCGTTGAGCCGCTTGCCCGCGTGCACCATCTTGTCGCGTGTCCGCGCGCGGCGACGCCGGCCCTCGCGCGGATCCAGGAAATACATTGCGAGCGCGCCGAGCGCGCCACCCATGAGGAGGCGATTCATGCCGGCTTTCCTGCAAGTTGCGAGCCGCTACGGCGTACCGAGTCCGGCGAGAAAGTCGGCGAGGGCCTCGATGTCCTGGGGATTCAGCGCCTGCGCCGCCGAGGTCATGTTGCCGTCGATGTCGGCGCGCGTCTGCGCCTTGAACCCCTTCAGCTGCGCGAGCAGGTACTCGTACTGCTGGCCGGCGATGCGGGGAATGTGCTGCTGGCCGAGAAGCTGCGGGCCGTGGCATTGGCTGCAGTTGAACTTCTTCGCGAGCCCCGGACCAGCGGCCGCGTTCTCGGGCTTGCTCTTGTGCTTCGGCGCCGCCGCCTTCTGCTTGGAGAAGTAGGCCGCGAGCTCGTTCATATCCGCGTTGGACAGCTTCTCCGCCATCGGCGACATCTGCGGGTCCTTGCGGTTGCCCTCGCGGAACATGAAGAGCGAGGTCGAGATGAACTGCGCCGGCTGCTGCGCCAGCGACGGCACCGCCGGATTGGCGGAGTTGCCGCCCTCGCCGTGGCAGGCGGCGCACAGATTCGGATCCGCTGCGTGCGCCGCCCCCGAAAACAAAAACGCGACGGCGAGCGCCGCCGCGTTTCGAGCTGCTACCTTCAAAAAAAGCTCACTTACCGTACGTGACGCGGTAAATGATCCCGTTGTAGTCGTCCGACACCAGCATCGAGCCGTCCTTCAGCACCAGCACGTCGACGGGCCGGCCCCACATCGGCGGATCGGCCTTCTCGTCCTGCAGGAAGCCGGTGAGGAAGGGTTCGGGCTTGCTGGCGTTACCCTTCTCGTCGAGCTTGACCCGCATCACGTTGTAGCCCTGCTTGGTCTCGCGGTTCCACGAGCCGTGCATCGCGATGAAGATGCTGTTCTGGTACTCCGCGGGGAACATCTTGCCGTCGTAGAACTTCAGCCCGAGCGGCGCGATATGCGCGCCGAGGAGCTGCGCCGGCTTGGCGAACTCGGCGCACGAACGCCCCTTGCCGAAGTCCGGGTCGAGCACGTTGCCCTGGTGGCAGAACGGATAGCCGAAGTTCGGCACCGCCGCCGACTTGATCGGCACCCGGTGCAGCGTGTCGTTCGGGATGTCGTTGCCCTGCCAGTCGCGCCCGTGGTTGGTGAACCAGACGTCCTTGTTCTTCGGGTTGAAGGCGATGCCGACGGAATTGCGCACCCCGCGGGCCACCTGCTCGAGCGTTCCCTTGTCCGGGTCGACCCGCATGATGGAGGCCTCGTTGTACGACGGCATCACGATGTTGCCCGGGGCGCCGATGTTGAAATAGAGCTTGCCGTCGGGCCCCATCGCCAGGTACTTCCAGAAGTGGCCGGCCTGGCGGTTCGGGTCGAGGTTGTCGATCACCACCTTGCCCTCGCCCGGACTGTCGAGCTTGGTTTCGATGCCGTCGTAGCGCGTGATGCGGCCGCGCTCGGCGACGTACAGCGTGCCCTTGTTGAAGACGATGCCGTTCGGCGCATCGAGGCCTTTCAAGACCGTCTTCACCTCGCGCTTGCCGCCCTGGTCGGTCACGGCATAGACGTTCTTCGCGTTGCGGTTGCTGACGAACACCGTGCCCTTGTCGCCGAGCGCGAGCGAGCGCGCCTCCGGGATGCCGTCCGCCCACACCTCGACCTTGAAGCCGGCCGGGACCTTGAGCGTGTTGAGCGGCAGCTCCTTGGCAGGCCGACCGGTCATGTGCGGCGCGAACGGATGTAGCGTCGACTCGGCCAGCGCCGGCGGCTTGCCTCCGTGCCACGACGGCGCCGGCTGCGCGGCAGGCTTGTCTTGCGCGAACGCCGGCGCAGCGAATGCGGCGACGACGAGTGTTGCGATGAGCTTCATGGGAAGTCCTCCTCTGGGAACCGCTATTTAATCACTTTTGTGCGCCTGCGGCGCGCAGTAACGCGGCCGTGGTCTGCCGGCCCTCCTCCTCGGCGATCGCCAGGGCGGTCTTGCCGCGGTTGTCGCGCGCGTCGCGCTCGGCGCCGCGCGCGAGCAGCAGCCGGACCGCCTCGTCCTGGCCGAAGCCCGCCGCCCACATCAGAGCCGTCAAGTCGTTGTCGTAGCGCGCGTTGACGTCCACGCCGTGCTCGAGCAGGGTCCCGAGCACCTGCGCGTGCCCGTTGGCCGCGGCGTAGAGCACGGCGGTCTTCTTCATGCGGTCAGCCGGGGCGAGGTCGGCCTTGCGCCGCAGCAGCGCCCGGGTCAGCTCGAGGTCGCCGTTGTAGGCCGCGCTCATCAGCGGCGTCACGCCGGCGAGGTCCTTCTGATTGACGTCGGCGCCGCGCTCGATCAGGAGCAGCCCGAGGCGGGTGTGGCCGTTCTTGGCCGCGACGTTGAGCGGGGTGTCGCCCAGCCGATTGCGCGAATCGACGGCCGCGCCCTGATCCAGCAGCGATCGGACGGTGGCCTCGCTGCCGCGGCGCGCCGCCTGCAGCAGCTCCGCGTTGATGTTGATGGCGGCCTGCTGCGCCAGCGCCGCGGTGTGCACCGCACAAATCAGCACGAGCAGCACTCTGCACACGAGCATTCGATTCGTCCGTTGACAGACCCGGAGCAAGGACTCCACACTCCCAAGGAAATCATAGCAGGGCCCTGGAAAGGGTTTCGACCGACGGTTTCGACCGACTTCCCCCCAGTCGCAAGTCCAAGGGAGATCACCGTGACGAAGAAGACGAAGCGTTCTCTCGCAGTCGTCGCCGCTTCAGCCGCGCTCGGGCTCGCCGCGCCCGCGTTCGCGCAGGAAATCAAGCCCGCACCGGCCACCGTCGGCACCGCAGTGCCGAAGAGCGTCAACGTCACCCAGGACCAGCTCACCAAGGCTGGCGGCGACTCGAGAAACTGGCTGCACACCAACGGCAACTATGCGCAGACGCGCTACTACCCCGGCGCGCGCATCACCCCCGAGAACGTAGCCCGGCTGCGGCCGGTGTTCGTGTTCCAGACCGAAGTAGTCGAATCGATGGAGACCGCGCCGATCGTGGTCAACGGCGTCATGTACCTCACGACCGCGTTCAACCACGTGTACGCGATCGACGCGGCCACCGGCAAGGAGTTCTGGCACTACAAGCACAAGATGGGGCCGATCACCACGTTCTGCTGCGGCCCGAACAACCGCGGCGTCGCCATCTCGGGCGGCCGGGTGTTCATGGGCACGCTCGACGCCAAGCTCGTCGCACTCGACGCCGCAAGCGGCAAGCTCGTGTGGGAGACGCAGATCGCCGATCCGGAAAAGGGCTACAGCGAGACCATGGCGCCCACCGTGATCGACAACAAGGTGCTGATCGGCACCAACGGCGGCGAGTACGGCATTCGCGGCTTCGTCAAGGCCTACGACGCGGACAGCGGCAAGCTGCTGTGGACCTTCTACACCATCCCCGAGAAAGGCCACGAGGGCGTGTGGGCGCCGAACGACGCGACCGGCCGCAACATGAAGCGCGACATCGGCAAGGAGAAGGCCGCGTTCGCGAAAGACAGCGCCTTCTACCAGACGCTCGGCGGCGGCGTATGGATGAACCCCTCGATCGACCTGAAGGCGCGCACCTTGTGGTTCGTCGTCGGCAACCCTTCGCCCGACCTCTACGGCGACGAGCGCCCGGGTGACAACCTGTACACCGACTCGCTGGTGGCGATCGACCTCGACAAGGGGACGTACAAGTGCCACTTCCAGTACGTGGCGCACGACGTCTGGGACCTCGACGCGGTGAGCCCGCCGATCCTCGTCGACGTGAAGGACAAGGGCGGCAAGACGATTCCCGGCGTGATCCACGGCGGCAAGACCGGCCACGTGTACGTGCACGACCGCAAGGACTGCTCGCTGATTCGCTTCTCGGAGGCGATGGTGCCGCAGGAGAACATGTGGGTCCTGCCCACCGCCGAGGGCGCACGCATGCTGCCGGGCGCCAACGGCGGCGTCGAGTGGTCGCCGATGGCGTTCGATCCGAAGAACCGGCTCGCCATCGCGCTCAACCTGCACCAGCCGATGACTTACCACGTCGAGGCGGCCAAGTATCCCGGCGGCTCGAAGCTCTGGCTCGGCGGCGCGTTCAAGGTCATCCCGGCCGAGAAGCAGTGGGGACGCGTGGCGGCGGTGAACATCGACACCGGCAAGCTGGCCTGGAAGCACGACACCGCGCAGCCGCTGATCGGCGGCGGGCTCGCCACGGCAGGCGGCCTGTTCTTCTTCGGCGAAGGCAACGGCAGCTTCAACGCGCTCGAGTCCGCCACCGGCAAGAAGCTCTGGAGCTTCAACTGCGGCGCCGGTGCGAATGCGATGCCCGTGTCGTACACGATCGGCAACCGCCAGTACATCGCGATGGGCTGCGGCGGCAACACCCAGCTCGACTTCAAGCGCGGGAACAGCGTGTTCGTGTTTTCGGTAAACTGACCGCGTGCGTGTTGCGGAGAAAGGCCGCCTGCGGGCGGCCTTTTTGTTGTTTCCAATATTCTGCTTTGCTCTCTGCGCGGGACCCGTGGCGGCACAGAATGTCGAAGCGGGCGCAAAGAAGGCGGAAGTCTGCTTCGCCTGCCACGGGCCGAACGGTAGTTCCGCCGACGGCAAATTCCCGATCCTCGCAGGACAAACCTCGCGTTACCTCTACCTGCAGATCAAGGACTTCAAGGAAGGCCGGCGCAGCGAGCCGACGATGGAGCCCTTCGTCAAGGACCTGAGCCGGGACGACATGTTCGATCTCGCGGCATTCTTCGCCGCGCAGCGTCCGCGCCTCCCGGACTTCAAGGTCGACGAAGAGCGCGCGGCGCGCGGCAAGCGCAAAGCCGACGAGACGCTGTGCACCATGTGCCATCTCGGCGCCTACCAGGGCCAGAACGAGATCCCGCGGCTCGCGTTCCAGCATTACGACTACACCGTCAAGCAGCTCCAGGATTTCAAGGCGCGCCGGCGCACCAACGACGCGGGCAACATGACCGCCGTCGCGCGCACCCTGTCCGACGGCGATATCGAGGATCTAGGTCACTTCCTCGCGTCGCTGCGCTAACGCCGCTCCTCGACCAGACATTTTTCTTTTTCAGCACCCATCAGCGCCTCGCAGCGTCCCCTGCCCATCTGAGCCGGGCCGCTCGCGCCGGTGCCGCCAGCTGAGGCGGAGCTGCTTGCACCGGTCTGCGAAGGTGGCGTACCGCTGCTGCTCTTCGAAAAGTGCGAGCACGAAGCGCCAAAGATCAGCAGCATGGCCGCTGCCGCGGTCCCGAATACCTTAGCAATCATTGCGTTGCTCCTTTGGTCGAACATCGACTGGAGCACCGCAAGACTTATGCCCCGGCTTAGAATCCGAGCCTGGCCTGCACGCCGAGCAGGTAGCTCCGCCGCGGCGAAGGCTCGTAGTAGCGGTTATTTGCGTCGTTGACCACGACGGAGCCGACGTAATTCTTGTCCGTCACGTTATCCACGCGTACGAATTCCGAGATCGACCAGCGTGCGCTGCCTTGCAACAGGCCGAACACGAAATTGAGGGTCGCGTAGGCGTCGGCGAAGTCGGAGTTCTGGTCGTTGACCGGCACGCGCGCCTTGTAGAGCGCTTCGAGCTGCCCGTAAAAGCGCTCCTTCTGATACCGCAGCTCGCCGTAGAGCACGTTCTTCGGCACGCCGGGGAGCTGGCTGCCGGCGGCTACCGTCACCGGGACTGCGGGCGTCCCGGTCACCGTGTTGAAGCTCTCGCGGAACACCGCGTCCAGGTAGGTATAGGCGAGGCGCGCGAACCATGGCCCGGCGCCCAGGGTCTCGGCGCCGATCTCGACGCCCTCGCGGTCGGTGTGGCCGGCATTGCGGAAGGTCGAGCGACCGCCCGAAGACTGGTCGATGACGATCTCGTTCTCGGTGACGATGCGGAAGACCGCGGAGTTCACGCGCAGCCCGGCCGGCAAGATGGCCTTCACCCCCGCCTCGAGGTGGCGGCTACGGCTCGCCTCCAGCGCGAAGTTGAGTCCGGTGGCGGGCGGGTTCACATTGGCCAGCTCGGCGAAGGTCGGCGTCTCGAAGCCGCGGCCGAACGTGCCGTAGAAGGTGGTCCGTTCGTTCGGCCTGAAAAGCAGCCCCGCCACCGGCGTGGTCGCGTCGTAGGACTTCTGGCCGCTGTCGTCCGGATTGCCCGGGACGATGAAGTGATCTTCGCTGCGGAAGCGCACGTGGCTCGAGCGCACCCCGCCGTGCGCCGTCCAGCGCTCGGCGAACTTCCATTCCGCCTGCGCGTAGAGCCCGGTGCTCGCCACGGTGTCGTCCTCGTCGCGCTTGAGGGCACCCTGGACGCCGAAGTTGTTGATGAAGCCACGGCGATGCTCGGACATCTGCTCGTACTCGGCGCCGAGCGAGAACCTGATGGTCCGCGCGGGCTCGTGGAAATAGCGCACCGCCAGGCCGCCGAAAGTGCGGTCGAGGTCGACCACGCCGCCGGAATGCGTAGGGGCGGCTTGCGTAGCGAGCGGGATCGCGAGGAACTGCTGTACCGCGCGTTGGCCGCCGTAAGCCGTGGCCTGCAACCGGCTGCCGCCGAAGCCGTGGTCGAACGTGGCGCCGAATTGCTGGTGCGAGATGCTCTTGCGCGTGTCGAAGGCGATGGCGTTGGGCGTCGCCTGTCTCGGATCGGCCAGGTACTCGGCGCGCGTCAGGCCGAGCGGGTCCTGGGTGTCCGGCTGGTCGAGCGCGTTCGCCACGAGCGTCAGCGAAGACCTGTCCTGCAGGCCAATCTTGAGCTTGGCGTTCGCCTGCTCGCGCGTCGCAGCGCTGTGTTCCCGGTAGCCCTCGGTTTCGAAGTGCGAGAGCTCGCCGAGGCCGTTTAAGCGGCCCCACTGCCCGCCGAACTTCGCTGCGGCGCGCCAGCTACCGTAGCTGCCGGCACTTACGTCGCCCCAGAGGGTGGGCACGGTCGGGCCTGCCTCGGTGTCGACGCTGATGACGCCGCCCGAGGCATTGCCGTACATGCTGGAAAAGGGGCCGCGCAGCACTTCGATGCGCTCGGCCGAGCCAAGCGCGAAGGTAGCCGCCTGCCCTTGCCCATCGGGCATGCTGGCAGGAATGCCGTCGGCGATGAGCCGGATGCCGCGCACGCCGAACGTCGCGCGTGCGCCGAAGCCGCGCGACTGCACCTGCAGGTCCTGCGCATAGTTCTGCCGGTTCTGGACGAGGATGCCGGGCACGGCGCCAAGGCTCTCGGAGAGATTCACCTGCGGGCGGCCCTGCCGGATCTCCTCGTCGTAGACGCGGTCGACCGACGCCGGTATCTCCAGGCTGGGACGCGCGTTGCGCGTAGCCGTCACGACCACCGCATCCTCCTGCGCGGCTGCCGCGATCGGCAGCGCCGCCAGCGCCCCGAGCACATTCTTCTTCATTCTCCGTTAGGCTACGGGAAATCGGGCCGCGATGTTCAAAGCCTTTCTCTGTGGGCTTCTGTGTTTCGCTGGTAGCGCCGCGGCGCAGGTCGACCCTTCGCTCGTGGCGACGCTCCGCGAAGGCGGTCTGGTCCTCTACATGCGGCACACCTCGACCGACTTCAGCCAGAACGACGCCGCGATGACGAGCTATGCGGACTGCGCGCATCAGCGCAACCTCACCGACAAAGGCCGCGCCGAAGCGCGCGAGATCGGCGCCCAGCTGAAGCGCCTGGCCATCCCCGTAGGCCAGGTCCTGGCCAGTCCGTTCTGCCGCACCATGGAGACCGCGAGGCTCGTCTTCGGGCGCGCGCAGGCGATGAACGAGGTGCGCGGCGGCCCGGCGCAACCGGAGGATCCGCGCCGCTACGACCAGCTGAGGAAGCTGCTCTCCACGCCGGTCGCGAAGGGCGAAAACCGCGTCATCTCGAGCCACGGCAACCCCTTCCACGCCGTCGCCGGCCCGCCCTACCTCGCGGAAGGCGAAATCGCGGTCGTACGTCCCGAAGGTGCGATGCGCTTCAGCGTGATCGCTAGGATTCGTCCGCAGGACTGGTCAGGTCTTCGAGGCGGCGCCGGTCGCGCTTCGTGGGCCGGCCCTTGATGGCGGCCGCCGGCTCGGCGCTCCAGCGCCGAAGCTCGATGCGGCGCTCGCGCTCAGCGCGGCTCTCCGCGCTCTCTTCGTAAAGCTTCCTCGCTTCGGGAGCGGGACCGCGCCGCTCCGAAAGCCCTTTCACCCGAACCTGCCACTCGAGCTCGCCCACGCGCACCGAAACGCTGTCCTCGACTTTCACTGCGTGCGAAGGCTTGACGCGCTCCCGGTTGAGGCCGACCCGGCCCGACTCGATCGCCTGCTGCGCGAGGCTGCGCGTCTTGAAGAAGCGCGCCGCCCACAGCCACTTGTCCAGGCGCAAGCTCAGGCCTTCGCCAGCGTCCCGACAGGACAGCTCACGCCGGTGCCGCCGAGGCCGCAGTAGCCGTTCGGATTCTTTCCGAGGTACTGCTGGTGGTAGTCCTCGGCGTAATAGAACTCGGGCGCGAGGCGGACCTCGGTGGTGATCAGACCGTAGCCCTTTTTCTTCAACGCTTCCTGGAACGCTTCCTTCGACTTGAGCGCCGCCTGCAGCTGCTCCTCGCCGTACGCGTAGATGGCCGAGCGGTATTGGGTGCCGGCGTCGTTTCCCTGGCGCATGCCCTGGGTGGGGTCGTGGCCCTCCCAGAACTTCTTCAGCAGCGCCTCGTAGCTCACCGTCTTCGGGTCGAAGACGACGAGCACCGCCTCGGTGTGGTTGGTGAACCCGGTGCACACTTCCTCGTAGGTCGGGTTCGGCGTGTCGCCCCCGGCGTAGCCCACGGCGGTCGAATAGACGCCCGGCGTCTGCCAGAAGACGCGCTCGGCGCCCCAGAAACAGCCCATGCCGAACTGTGCGAGCGCCATGCCGTCGGGGAACGGCGGCACGATGCGGTTGCCGTTCACGAAATGGCGATCCGGGACGTGCATGCGCTCCTTGCGGCCGGGGAGCGTCGCTTCCTTCGGCAGCAGCTTGGTCAGCTTCTTCATGAATCCGAACATGGCGGCTCCTCAATCTAGAATAACACCGTGAGAATCTGTGTCTACGGCGCGGGTGCGGTCGGTGGTTTGATCGCCGCCCGGCTCGCGCGTTCCCGCCACGAGGTCTCGGTGCTCGCGCGCGGCGCCCATCTCGCGGCGATCCGCGCGCGGGGCCTGCGCGTGCGCGACGGCGCCGCGGGCGCGGTCGAATCGCATGCGGTGCGCGCCGAGTCCGACCCGGCGCTCCTTGGCCCGCAAGACTATGTCGTTGTCGCTGTCAAGGCCCAGAGCCTTTCCGAGGTGGCCGAAGGCATCGGCCCCTTGGTCGGCGCCGGCACCTCGATCATTACAGCCATGAACGGCGTGCCGTGGTGGTTCTTCGACCGCCTGGCGTTCGGCGGCGGAAAGCTGCGCCTCGAGACGCTCGACCCTGGCGGCAGGCTCGCGCGCGCCATGCCGACCGAGCGCATCGTGGGTTGCGTGATCCACCTCGCCGCCTCGGTGCCGGAACCCGGGCTCGTCAGCCACAACATGGGCCGCAGGCTCATCCTGGGCGAGCCCGGCGGCCGCAACGGCCTCCGGACCAAGAACATCGCCGACGCGCTGAGCGCCGCGGGCTTCGAGGTCACCGTCAGCGACTTCATCGAAAAGGAGTTCTGGGTCAAGCTCCTGGGCAACGTGAGCTTCAACCCCGTCTCGGCGCTGACCGTGAGCACCGCCGACAGCCTGATCGAGAACCGCGAGGTCAAGGCCTACATGGTGGCGATCATGCGCGAGGTGCTCGCGATCGGCCGCGCGGTCGGCGTCGACGCCGAGATCGAGCCCGAGGCCCGCGTCGACATGGCCCGCGTGCTCGGCCGGTTCAAGACCTCGATGCTGCAGGACCTGGAGGGCGGCAAGCCGCTCGAGATCGACGGGCTGCTCGCCGGCACGCTGGAGATCGCCGCCAAGGCCGGCGTCCAGGCGCCCTGCACGCAGACCCTCTTCGGTTTGATCCGCGCGCGCGCCCTGTCGACCAACCAGTATCGGCCGATGAAATGAGGAAGGTCTTCCCGCTCCTCCTCGCCATCGTCGGAGGACTTCCGCTCCATTCAATCGCGCAGTACAAGGGCCCCGCGGTCGAGGCGTGCCGGGCCTATGCGCTCAAGGACCTCCAGCGCGGCGGCGTCAGCGCCGACGCGGTGGTGCTCGAGAGCGATTCCAGCCTCAACATCGCGCGCTACAGCGGCAAGGTCGGAACCCAGCCCGTGAGCTCGATCCTCACCGGCAACGGCGCGGTGGTCTACGACGGCGCGCCGAGCGCCGAGCTCTCGTTCATCTGCCTGCTCGCCGACGAGAAACGGCCGGTGTTTTTCTCCTGGCAGGCGCGGCCGAACGCGCCGGTGCTGCCGCAGTGCGAGCGCAGCGCGAGCCTGCGGGGCAAGCAGAGCGGCTGCTTCGAGCTGCTGCTGCAGACCGCGGAGCAGGATCTCTCGCAGGTGTACGCCTATCGCTTCCAGGAGGCGAACGCGCGCGGCGAGAACAGCCTCGCCGCCTACCGCAAGGCGAACGACGAGTGGCGCGAGTACCGCGACGCCGAATGCGCCCGCCGCCGCGAGACCGCAGCGGCCGGCGCTTCGGCCGAAGCCGTGCACGCCGCCTGCATGATCGAGCTCACCCGCCGCCGCGCCCTGGACATGCGCTAGCGACGCACCGCGTGAGCACGCAGGAGCAGGCGAGAACGCTTTTTTTCGAGGCGCTGGAATGCATGGGGCGCGAGGACTACGCCGCGGCCGAAGCGAGGCTGCGCGAGGCGCATCGCCTCGTGCCCGAACGCGTTTCCGTGCTCACCAACCTCTCGGCCGCGCTGCTGCGGCAGGAGAAGATCGACGATGCGGCGAAATACGCGGAGCAGGCGCTCGCGCACGACCCGGGCAATGCGCAGGGATGGCTCAACCTGGCCGGCTGCCGGAGCGGCGCCGGCGCGCTCGCCGAGGCGCTGGAATGCTGCGAGCGCTGCGTGGCGCTCAAGCCGGACTACGCCGAAGCCTGGTCGAGCCGCGGCGCGATCTTGCTGGGTCTGTACCGGTACGCCGAAGCTCTCGCGAGCTGCGACAAGGCCATCGCGCTCCAACCCGGCCTCGCGGACGCCTGGACGAACCGCGGTGGGGTCCTCAAAGCGCTCCAGCGGTCCGACGAGGCGCTCGCGAGCTGCCGCCAGGCCACCGTCGTAAAGCCCCGCAGCTTCGAAGCGTGGTTCAGCCTCGCGGCGACGTACCACGACCTCGGGCGCTACGACGAATCGCTCGAGAGCTTCGAGAAGGCGCTCGCGCTGAAGCCACCGCCTTTCATGGCAGGCGACCTGGTGTGGGCCAGGATGCACGTGTGCAGCTGGGAGAGCTTCGAAGCGGCCTGCGAGCGGACGCTCGCGGGCATCGATGCCGGCGAAGAAGCGGCGACCCCGTTCTCCCTGCTCGCGATCGACTCCTCGCCGGCACAGCAGCGGCGCTGCGCCGAAATGAACGTGCGGAAGCTGTTTCGCGAGTCTTTCACGCCGCCCCTCGCGCCGCGCCGGCACCGGCGCATCCGGCTGGGCTACTTCTCAAGCGACTTCCACAACCACGCCACATCCCAGCTGATGGCGGGGCTCTTCGAGCTGCACGACCGCACCCGGTTCGAGCTGTTCGCGTTCTCCTTCGGTCGCCAGGTCATGGATCCGATGCGCCGGCGCGTCGAGGCGGCGTTCGAGCACTTCGTCGACGTGAGCACGAAGAGCGACGCCGACGTTGCCCGCCTCGCCCGCGAGCGCGAGCTCGATATCGCGGTCGACCTCAAGGGCCTGACCGAGCAGGCGCGCACCCGCATCTTCGCCTACCGGGCGGCGCCGCTGCAGGTGAGTTACCTGGGCTATCCCGGCACCACCGGAGCCGGCTGCATCGACTACCTCATCGCCGACCGCGTCGTGGTGCCGCCGGCGCAGCGCATGCACTATTCCGAGCGCATCGCATGGCTGCCGCATAGCTATCAGGTAAACGACTCGCGCCGGCCGATCGCGCCGCAGGCACCGAGCCGCGCGCAAGCCGGCCTGCCCGAGCACGGGTTCGTATTCTGCTGCTTCAACAGCGCCTTCAAGATCACGCCCGACGTCTTCGACGTCTGGATGGGGCTGCTGCAGAAAGCGGACGGCAGCGTGCTATGGCTGCTCGACCACAATCCAACGGCGACACGCAACTTGCGCGCGGAAGCGCAGCGGCGCGGCATCGCGCCCGAACGCCTGGTGTTTGCGCCGCGGGTGGTGCCTTCGGCCCACCTCGCCCGCCACCGGCTTGCCGATCTCTTCCTCGACACGTTCTATTGCAACGCCCACACCACCGCCGCAGACGCGCTGTGGGCCGGGCTGCCGCTGCTTACCTGCCCGGGACGAACGTTCGCGGGCCGGGTCGGCGCGAGCCTCCTGCATGCCGTCGGCTTGCCCGAGCTGGTCGCAGCGTCGAGCCAGGAGTATGAAAGCCTCGCTCTCGCCCTCGCTTCCGACGCCGAGCGTCTCGGCGCGATCCGGCAGAAGCTCGCGCGCAACATTCTCACGCAGCCGCTCTTCGACACGGCGCTCTTCGCCCGCCACATAGAAGCGGCCTACACCGCGATGCACGAGCGCGCGCTGCGGGGCCTGCCGCCGGAGGATTTCGAGGTGCCGGAATGACTTGCCGAGCTTCCGACGCTTCCTGATCCGCACCGCCGGCTCCAGGGGGCATACCAATTCAGACAAAGCGATAAGCAATCCGGGGCTCGGTCCTGCAGAATTTGCAGGTGAGGTACGCGCAAGACGTACCAAACTCTCGGGAGGAGACCCATGGAAGTTGGCAATTTTGCGGAAGTCAAGGCTGCGCTCGACCTGTACCTGGCGCAATACGACGCGACCGACAAGCTCTGGGCTTATTTCTCCTCCGTGACGCTGGCGGTAATTGGCTTCACGATAGCAAGCGAGAAGGCATCCAAGTCATTCGTGGAAGCATCGATCGTCGCCGCTGGTTACCTCGTCTTCTGCTTCGGAAACTTCCAGGCGCTGATTCTTTCGCAAAAGCAGCTGGTGCGATTCGCTGAGCTGGCGCGCGAAGTGTCCAACAATCACAAGGTCACGATGGATGTACTCACTCCATTCGCTCCACAGCGTGTGGCGTGGTTCTACTGGTTGGTGGCGGCAGCGGTAGCCCTGAGCGTCCTCGTCATTACATGGCGTCGCCGCCAACATAGCACTCCGATCACGGCGCACTAGGCGTCAACCATAAGCGAGCGGCGCGCTCGACATTTTTCAAGGGAGGATTGCATGGCAAGGAGGATCATCATCTGCTGCGACGGCACGTGGAACACGCCCGACGAACGCGACGGCGGCGTCCCCGTCCCGACCAACGTAGTGCGTATATATAACGCCGTTGCCGATCGCGACAAAAACGGCGTGGTTCAGACCAAGTACTACCATCCTGGCGTCGGCACCGGCGGTTCATGGTGGGACAAGGCAATCGGCGGCGGCACGGGACGCGGCCTCGACCGCAACATCATGAGCGCGTACCGCGAGCTCTGCGATCAGTACGAGCCTGGCGCGGACATCTTTCTCTTCGGCTTCAGCCGCGGCGCTTACACCGTCCGCAGCCTCGGCGGTCTTATTACTTGCTGCGGACTGCTCGATCCGCGTGGCTTGAAGGAGCCGGAGATCTGGAGCCGCATTAACCGCATGTTCGATTCAGGCTACCGGACCAAGAAGGAAACCCGCCGTAACTGGGATGAGCTCGACTGGAAATTCCACAACGAGCGCGACAAGAAAGTCCTGATTCACTTTCTCGGGGTGTGGGACACGGTAGGGGCGCTCGGCATCCCCGATGACATGGCGTTGTTGAATCTCCTCGACGAATTGCGCGACCATACTTTTCACGACACCGTGCTCAGCCCCACAGTTACGCATGCGCGCCATGCGGTGGCTCTGGACGAGATGCGCGCCTCTTTTCAGCCGACCCTTTGGACCGCCGTTGCCGCCAATCAGGACGTCGAGCAAGTCTGGTTTCCCGGCGTGCACTCCGACGTCGGCGGAGGCTATCGCGAGACGGGCCTGTCCGACGGCGCACTCAAGTGGATGATCGATGAATCGGCGAAATGCGGTCTCGTGTTCAACCCGCAGATGGTCGCTCAGATCGAGCCGGATGAACTCGATGTCCTGCACGATTCATGCTGCGGTGTGTTTTCTGTTCTGCCCACTCAGCCGCGCGGTGCCCCGTTGATACGGGCAGGCCGCGACGTGCATCCTTCCGCGGTAAGCCGGCACGGGAACCCCCCCATCCATCAGTGTCCCTATCGCCCGGTTCGAAACCTTGGCCCCGAACCGATGACCCTGGACATCTTCGCGGCGCAGCAGTGGAACTTCACGGGCATCTGGCTGGAGCGCGGCACTGAGTACACTTTCACCGCGTCCGGCGAGTGGATGGACAGCTCCATCAAGTGCGGACCGGATGGCACTTACCGCGATAACTTTCAAATCGGGGAAGTCGCACAAATGCTTGGTACCGCACTCGGCAAAGCCGAGGACCTTTTCAAGAAGGTGACAGGCTACCCATCGGCCGATTTTAAGTTCACCAGGCGCCATGAAAACTTTCCGTGGTTCGCGCTGATCGGCGCCGTCGCGAACGGCGAACTGGATACCAAGGGCACCTGGACGCCGCATGAGAGCTTCCTGATCGGCAGCGAGGGCCGCAGCTTTACGCCCGAAAAGTCGGGCTATTTCTATGCATACGCGAACGATGCCTGGAACACCTACGGCAACAACCGCGGCCATCTGGAGCTGACCATAAAAGCCAGGCCAAAAAGCTAGGCGCGCCTCATCCCAGTTTCGGGCGTTTCTTGAGCTCCGGCAGGATGGCGCGCTCGTAGAAGGTGACGCCCACTTTGGCGATCCGCTCGGGGCCGATGAGCTCGGCGGCACCCTCGCCGGCGCGCTTCCACGCCTTGTATTCGTCTTCGTAGGCTAGGCCCATCGAGCGGGCGATCAGGTGCATGTAGTTGTACACCGGGATCGCGCCGGCGGCGTCGAGGCCGAGGAGCTCGCGGTAGCACTGATGGAAGACCGTCACCACTGCCTCGGCGCCGGCTTCTCTTGCCGCGCGGACGGTGTTGGCGTGGATGTCCGCGAGCGCTTTCGGCAGGCCGGCGAAGGAGGCGCACATATAGCCCGGCGCAACATAGTCGGAGTCGACGACCTCGACACCCGGGATGAGGCGCAGGAGCTCGGGGACCATCCGGTTCACCGGCACGAGGTCGTTGAAGCCGGCATGGCGGTGCAGGAACACGCGCATGGGCACCGGTCGCACGAGCAGCGCAGCGAGCTCGGCGCGGCGCGCGTGGAGCAGCTCGACGAGATAGCTCATCTCGAAGCGCCGCTCGGCGGCGTGCTCCATGAAGTCGTGCATGTGCGAGTGGCACGAAGGGCACCAAGCGACGACGCGCGCGCCACGCTCGTTCAGGCGCCCCACCGTGCGGGTCGCCATGCCGCCGGCGGCGGTCTGGTTCGCGTCCTTGACGGTGCCGCAGCAGTAATCGGGTCCGCCCACCGGGTGCGGGTCGTACTTAAGGGCTCGCAGGAGGTCGATGCAGGTGTGGATGATGTCGCCATGCCGCAGCACATTGCAGCCGTACCAGAACGTGATCGGCTCTTTCACTTCGTCCATTGTTCGAGCTCTTCCTCGGTCAGCTGGAGCGCCGCAAATGCGCGCACGCGGTTGAAGTAGTCCGGGTCCTGCTGCGGCTCGATCTGCTTCGGCAGTCCGCGGCCGCCGAGCGCGGTCATGCGGGCAAGGCGCATCATCATGCGCGGATCGACCGCGTCGGGGCAGGCCGGCACGCACACGCCGCTGCGCGTGCACACCGCGATCCAGCCGAGCGCGGCGTCGCTGCCGCGCTCGCCGCGCAGCACCGCCAGCACACCGGGCACGACTTCCGTGCCATCTGCCGCGGGTGCAGCTGAATATGCCTTCATGGGACAGGCTTCGTAGCACTTCCCGCAACGGGTGCAGGCGCCGAGGATGCGCTCGACCTCCGCCGCCTCGAACGTCTTGAGGCGCGATCCGATCGAAGCTCTCGGGTCCGGCTTGGGCTTTTCCATGCTGAAGTAAACTCGGCCAGCGGATGACTCTAGCACCACAAGCGAGCCACGGGCTATGCGTCGCGCCGATGATGGACTGGACCGACCGGCATTGCCGCTACTTCCTGCGCCAGGTGTCCTCGCGCGCGAGGCTGTACACCGAGATGATCACCACCGGTGCGCTGCTCCATGGCGACGTCGAGCGGCACCTCGCTTTCAGTGCGGAAGAGCATCCGGTCGCGCTCCAGCTCGGCGGCTCGGAGCCGGCGGATCTGGCGAAGTGCGCGAAGCTCGGCGAGGCCTACGGCTACGACGAGATCAACCTCAACATCGGCTGCCCGAGCGAGCGCGTGCAGAAAGGAGCCTTTGGTGCTTGCTTGATGGCGGAGCCCGAACTGGTTTCTTCCTGCGTTAAGGCAATCAGAGAAGCAGTGCGCGTTCCGGTAACGGTGAAGCACCGCATCGGAATCAACGACATCGAAAGCTACGGCTTCGTGCGCGATTTCGTCGCCGGGGTGTCGGAAGCGGGATGCCGCACCTTCATCGTCCATGCGCGCAACGCCGTGCTGAAAGGACTCTCTCCTAAGGAAAACCGTGAGATCCCGCCACTCAAGTACGAGTACGTGTATCGGCTGAAGGCCGAGTTCCCGGCGCTCGAGTTCGTCATCAACGGCGGCATCATCAACTGGGCGGAGATCACCACGCACCTCGCCTACGTGGACGGCGTGATGCTCGGCCGCGCGGCGTACCACAACCCGTGGCTGATCGCCGACCCGGGCAAGACCCGGGCGGAGGTCGTGCGCGCGATGTACGAGTATGCGAAAGGCGTGGACTCGGTGCGGCACGTCACCCGCCACATGCTCGGCCTGTACCACGGGCACAAGAAGGCGCGGCTCTGGCGGCGGCTGCTCTCGGACGCGGATCGGCTGCGGCCCAACCGGCCGGAGCTGCTGCTCGAGGCGCTCGAGGCGGTCGAAGCGCCCGGCTACCGGGAATTCACGCCCGCCGCAACCGAGCTCACGGATCGGCCTTGATGCCGGCCCTGGCGACGAGGTCGCGCCATTTCGCGACCTCGGAAGAGATGAAGCGGCCCATCTCGTCGGGTGTGCTGGTGGTCGGCTCGGCGCCGAACTCCACGAAGCGGCCGCGCACCGCCGGGTCCGCCAGCGCGGCGAGCACCTCGCCGTTCAGCTTCTCGACGATCGCCCTCGGCGTCCCGCGCGGCGCCACGAACCCGAACCAGGCGGAAGACTCGTAGCCTTTGAGGCCGAGCTCGGCGGCGGTCGGCACGTCGGGCAGCGCCGCGAGGCGCGAGGCGTTGGCCACCGCGAGCGCGCGCACCTGCCCCGCCTTCAGCGCCGAGATCACGTTCGGCAGCAGCTGAAAGCTCACCGGCACCTCGCCCGCCACGAGGTCGCTCTGCAGCTGCGAAGTGACGCGGTAAGGCACGTGCGTCATCTTCACCCCGGCGAGCTGCTCGAAGAGCGCGCCGGCGAGGTGCTGGGAGCTGCCGTTGCCTACCGAGCCGTAGCCCACGCCGGGCTTGCGCTTCAGGTGCTCGACCAGCTCGTCGAGCGACCGGATCGGGAGCTTCGTGCTCACGACGATGACGTTCGGCAGCCTGCCGTACAGGGAGATCGGGTCGAAGTCGCGCTCGGCCTCGTAGGCCAGGCCGGGCTGCAGCACCTTGGCTACGACCAGCGGCCCGGAGGCGCCCATGAGGAGGGTGTAGCCGTCGGGCGCGGCCTTGGCCGCGGCCGCCGTGCCGACCGCGCCGCCCGCGGCCGGGCGGTTGTCGACGATGAAGCGCTGCGCGGCCGTCGTGTTCATGCGCTCGAGCACGATGCGCGCGATCACGTCGCTCGCGCTTCCGGTGGAGAACGGCACGATCACCGTGACCGGCCGGGCCGGGTAGTCCTGCGCCCATGCCGCCACGCTCGCCGCCGTGCCCGCCACTACGAGAAGAACGGCCCACAGTCGCTTCATTCGTCCACCTTTCCGGTGGCGCTGCCGAAGCGCTGCCGCATCACTTCCTCGAAAGAGAGCCGCGCCGGCATGAGAGCGCCGCCGCCGCGCACGCGATACGCCGCTGCGCGCCGCGGCGCCTCCGGCTCGCGGCCCTGGCCGAGCGCGCGCGCCTCCTCGAGCATCATGCGCCGGAACCGGACCACCGCGACGTCGGTGGGTGTGAGGTGTTCCCGCGTCCGGTCGGCGATCAGGCCCTGGCTGTCCTGTGCCAGCGCGTCCTGCTCGGCGATGCCGCGCACGCCGGTGAACGAGCGGTGCTTCTGCTCCTCGCGGTCGATGAGATAGTCGTTGGAGCGGTTGCGCAGCGGCACGTAGCCCGGCCCGAGCTCCGCGAACTGGCCGTAGCCGCCCTTCTCGAAGCGCGCGCGCTCCTCCTCCGAGAGCGGCCGCTCGGGATGCCAGGCGTAGGTGTAGATCCAGCACGCTTGGTCGTGGATCGGCACCCACGTGTAGCCCTGCAAGAACTCTCCCGGCATCGCGGAGGGGGCGACGGCATGCGTGGGCAGCATGAACTGAGTGGCCCGCCAGTAGGATTGGTCGCCGTCGGCGCGGCGCGCGCCGCCCACCGCGAAGCCGACCTCGTGCTCAAGGATGGTGAAGCGCGGCATGGGATCGTCGCGCAGCCAGCGCAGCCGGCTCTCGTCGGCGGCGGTGGCGGGGTTGGCGTAATTCGACACCGAAGGCGCGGGCATGTGGAGGAAAGAGAAGTGCGCGGTGTCGAGCGCGCCCTCCACGGACTGGGCCCAGTTGCACTCCTGCAGCCGCTTGCTCACGTAGCGGTGCCCAGGGGGCAGCACGGCGCAGTCGAGGCGCGGCAGCGCCTGGGGCATGCGCTCGCGCGGGCCGAGGTACGCCCAGACCAGCTCGCCCGCCTCGCGGGTCGGGTACGCCTTGATGGAAATCTTGCCGTGGTAGGCCGCGCCCGCCGGCACGTTCGGCATCTCGATGCAGCGGCCTTCCACGTCGTACTTCCAGCCGTGGTAGATGCAGCGCAGGCCGCCCTCCTCGTTCCTCCCGTAGAACAGGTCGGCGCAGCGGTGCGCGCACGCCGGCTCGATCAGGCCTACCCGGCCGCGCGTGTCGCGGAACGCGAGCAGTTTCTCGCCGAGGATCTCGACGCGCAACGGCGTGCCGTCGGGCTCGGGGAGCTCGCGCGAGAGCGCGACCGGCAGCCAATAGCGGCGCAGGTATTCGCCCATCGGCGTGCCGGGGCCGGTGTGGGTGAGTCGCTCGTTGTCCGCGGCCGAAAGCACTACGCACGCCCTGTTTTGAACGGTATGATGGATTTATGAGCGCAATCCCCAAGACAATCAAGCCCTCCGTTCGAGACCGCGTCAGCAAGGAAGAATGGCAGACGCGCGTCGACCTGGCCGCCGCGTACCAGCTCGCCCACCTCTACAAGTGGACCGACCTCATCTACACGCACTTCTCGGCGCGCGTGCCCGGCACCGAGGATTTCCTCATCAATCCCTACGGCATGATGTTCGACGAGATCACCGCCTCGAACCTGGTGAAAATCGACTGGGACGGCAAGATCCTCGACGATCCGCTCGGCATGGGCGTGAACGAGGCCGGGTTCGTGATCCATAGCTGCGTGCACAAGGCGCGGCCCGAGATCAACTGCGTGATCCACACCCACACGCGAGCGGGGGTGGCGGTCTCGGCGATGAAATGCGGGCTGCTTCCCATCAGCCAGCACGCGATGATGATCCAGGCCGACGTTGCCTATCACGACTACGAAGGCATCGCGCTCTACATGGAGGAGCAGGCGCGCATGGCGGCCGACCTCGGCAGGACCGCCAAGGCGATGATCCTGCGCAATCACGGCCTGCTCGCGCTCGGGCAGACGGTGCGCGAGGCCTTCGAGGTCATGTACTACCTCGACTGCGCCTGCCAGATCCAGATCGACGCCTGCTCGGCGGGCATGCACAACGTGCAGATCATGTCGGAGGCCGCGGCGCGCACCTCGACGCAGCAGTTCAACCGCCCCGACCGCCCCGCGCACCACAAGGACTGGCCGGCGCTCCTGCGGATGCTCGAGCGCCGCGGCGTCAGATACGCTGATTGATAAAGCGCGTCAGCGCGGCGAGGGTTTCGTCGGGCTGATCGCGGAACGGCGCGTGGCCGCAGCGCTCCAGCTTTAGAAGTTCGCAAGGCGCTGCGACGCGGCGCGCGGTCTCGTCGAGCTGCGCCATGGTGCCGTACTCGTCGTCGTAGCCCTGGATCGCGAGCACTGGGCAGCGCACGCCGGGCAGATAGTCGTCGCGAATGTCCCAGCGCTCGAAGTGCGGATCGAGCCAGACGTCGGCCCAGCCGTAGAAGGTTTTGCGCGCATCCCGGTGGTACCGGCCGAGCCGCACCGGCAAGTCGGTCGTTTCGAAGGTGTTCGCCGCCTTCCTGATGGAATCGATGCACACCGGCTCGATGAAGACGTGCGGCGCCATTGCGACGATACCGCGCGCCGCGTGTCCCGCGCCGGCGTGGATGAGGGCGATCGACGCGCCGTCCGAATGCCCGACCAGGATGGCGTCCTCGATGCCAAGGCGCGCGCGCAGCTCGGGCAGCACCTCCAGCGCTTCATCGTGCATGAAGCGCACTTCACGGCGCGGCTCGGCGAGCACGTCGGACTGACCGTAGCCGTAGCGGTCGTAGACGAGCGCCCGGCAGCCCGTGGCGGCGGACGCCTTCAGCGGAAAGTCGCGCCACTGCCGGATCGAGCCCAGGCCTTCGTGGAGGAAAACCAGCGTCGGCTTCGCCCGGGAGCCGCCTTCGATCCATTCGTAGCTGAGCGAGCGGCCCGCCGCTTTCACAACCGGCATGCCCGAGGTTAGCATGCGGCCCCATGAGCGCATGGCGCCGTCTTGCCTGCATCGCATTCGGCGTCGCCTTGGCCGGCGCGGCGGCCGCGCAGGATTTTCCGACGCGCCCCGTGCGCCTGATCGTGCCGATCGGTCCCGGCGGCGGCACCGACATCCTGGGACGGCACGTCGCGCAGAAGCTCGGCGAGCGTCTCAAGGGCAGCGTGGTGGTCGAGAACCGGCCCGGAGCCGGCTCGCTCGTCGGCACGGAGTACGCGGCGAAGGCCGCGCCCGACGGCTACACGCTCCTCGTCGGCGGCATCTTCAACATGGTGATGAATCCGGCACTGATGAAGTCGCTGCCCTACAACCCGGTACGCGATTTCGTGCCGCTCGGCTACGTCTCCGCCTATCCGTTCGTGCTGCTCGCGCGCAGCGACCTGCCGGCGTCGAGTCTCGCCGAGCTCGCCGACTACGCAAAGGCGAATCCCGCCAAGCTCACCTACGGCTCGGCGGGCATCGGCACGCTGCAGCACGTGTGGGGTGCGATCCTCTTCAAGAGCCTCGGCCTCGACCTGGTACACGTCCCGTTCAAGGCGGCGCCGGCCGCGCACCAGGAGATGCTCGCCGGACGCCTCGACCTGATGATCGACAACCTGTCGGCGGCGAAGGCGCACGTGCAGGCGGGAAGGCTCAAGGCGTTCGCGGTCACCGGCGCACGGCGCTCGCGCGAGCTCGAGTCGGTGCCGACGGTCAACGAGACCGGCGTCACGCGCTTCGAGGGCGAGAGCTGGTTCGCGATTTTCGCCCCGGCCGCAACCCCGGCGAGCGTGGTCGCCACGCTACGCACCGCGCTCGCCGAGGTGCTGCAGGACCGCGAGTTCGTCGAGCGCATCGAGCGCGACGGCGGGCGCGTCCTCGCCATCGCCCCTGCCGAGCAGCGCAAGTTCCTGGAGGACGAGGTCGAGCGCTGGTCCGCGCTGGTGGCGCGCTACGGCGTGAGCATCGAGTAGGTGCGCTGGACCGCCTGGCTGGTCCTCGCCGCGACGCTGCTCCTCTGGTCGGGCAACTGGATCGTGGCGCGCGCGGTGCGCGAGGCAGTGGCCCCGGGCATCGCCACCGTCGGCCGGCTGCTGATCGTGCTGGCGATTCTGCTGCCGTTCGCCTTTCCCGGCCTGAGGATGAAGCTGCCCGAGCTTCGTTCCCATGACTGGAAGATCATCGCCGCGCTCGGGTTCACCGGCGGCGGCGTGCACCTCGGCCTGCAGTGGCTCGGGCTTCACTACACCACCGCGACGAGCGGCATCCTCTACCTCTCGACGACACCGGTGTTCATCATGCTGATGTCGGTGCCGCTCGGCGAGCACGTCCGCGCCAAGCAATGGCTCGGCGTGCTGGTCTCCTTCAGCGGCGTGTTTCTCATCGCCACGCGCGGCGAGCCGGCGAAGCTCTCCTTCAATATCGGCGATCTGATGGCGCTCGCGTCCATGATGATGTGGGCCGGCTACACGGTGCTGCTGCGTCTGCGTCGCGACCCGCTCGACACGACCGAGCTTCTCGTGCTGGTGTGCCTCTTCGGGTTCGTGTTCATGACGCCGTGGGTCGCCTGGGAGCTCGTGTTCAATCCGAAGCTGCAGCTGGACGCCCACGGCTATCTGGCCGTGCTCTATTCCGCGATCGGGTCGTTCCTGCTCGCCTACACCGGGTGGAGCTACGTGGTGAAGCGCATGGGCGCGGTGCGCGCCGGGGTCACCATGCATCTCATGCCGGCGTTCGGCGTCGCGCTTTCAGCGCTCTTTCTGTCCGAGTACCCCGGCTGGTACCACTTTGCCGGCATCGCGCTGATCCTCGCCGGTGTGACGCTTTCATCGTTCAGAGCTTCATCGGCTTCCTGAAAACAGGGACGGACCACGTTTTTCTCTCTCCGCCTTCGCGGGGACGACGATTGCGCGCATTTTCAGAGTTCCCTACAGCTTCATCGGCTTCCAGTAGCCCGTGAGCTCGAGGTAACCTCTTCCCACCCAGTCGTTGTCCTTGAACGCTCTGACTGCGCCTTCCCAGTAGATCGTCCCGGTGCTCAGACGAGAATCGAGCTCCTGGTCGTCGATCAGCGGCTCGAGGCGCAGGTCGTTGAGCTGCATGGAGACCGGATACTCGACTCCGGTCCTCGGCGACTTCCACACGCGCAGCGGCTTCATCGAGATTCCAGGCGGCGCGTAGTGCGTGCCGCCGCTCCTGTCGCGCATGCGAAAGCCCATCACCGAGGCGCCGTCCAGGAGGTTGATCCCTGCCCAGTCCCAGCCCGCGGCCTCCGGCGCCATGTAGGCGCTCGACCATTCGTGGTCCAGCCACGCGGTGCCGCTCACCTGCACGCCATTCACCTTGCCCACTACGTCGAGCTGCGGCCGGCTGTAGTAGTAGCTCGCCTCCTCCGCCCGGTGTCCCTTGCGGCTGAACCCCGCCTCGCCCTGCAGCACGAGCTCGCGCGCGAACAGCGTGAGGTCGAAATCGAAGTCGCGCGCCGCAATGCGCGCCTGATAGCGCGTGCCCTCGAGCACCAGGCTCCAGTCGTCGATCCAGACGCCGGTGCGCTCGGTTTCGGCCTCCGCGAGCGAGAAGCCGGCGCGCGCCGCACGCTGGTCGTGCACCAGGCGGCCGCGCTTCGGATCGGAAAGCGCTGCGTGCGCGAACAGGATCTGGCGCGGATTGAAGCGGCTCGGGTTCGGGCTCTCCTCCTCCGGCCTCGCGCGGAAGAATGTCACCTGGAAGCCGGCAGGCTGGTCGAGCCAGCCGGTGACGTACCACCACTCGACGCGGTATTCGGGATGCGCGCCGTGGTCGCGCGGAAACTGGAGCCGGTATCCCGGCTTGACCTGTGGATAGGCCACTTTCGCCGCATGCAATCCGTTCGCGGCCAGCAGTCCCGGAAGCGTCAACAGGAAATCGCGCCGCCTCACCAGTCTTCCCGCACCGCGCGCACCGGACCCATCCCCATCGCCTCCCGGCCCGACACCACCGCCGTGACGATCGCGAGCACCACCAGCGTGGACGCCAGGGCAAGCAGCAGAAGGTACGGCGGATGCAGCTCCATGCTCCAGTTGAACGACTGCCGGTTGACGACGTAGACGAGCACCAGACTGATCGCACCGCCGGCGACCAGGCCGGCGGCCGCGCCGATCAGCGCAAGCAGCCCGCCCTCGGCCGCGAGCATGGCGCGCACCTGCGAGCGCGTGACGCCGAGGTGGCGCAGCACGCCGAATTCGCGCCGTCGCGCCAGCACGATGGCGCCGAGGCTCGACGACAGTCCGAACAGCCCCACCAGCACCGCGACCGCCTCCATCGCGTAGGTGACCGCGAAGCTGCGGTCGAAGATCCGGAGCGACACCTCGCGGATTTCTGGCGGCGACGCGAGCTCGACTTCCGTGCCTCCGGGAAGCGCGCGGATCGCCGCCATCGCCTGCGCCGCGGTCACGCCCGGGCGCAGCCAGAGGGCCGCGTCGTTCACGCGCCGCTCGCCGGTCAGCGCGACGTAGTCGGCACGCTCGATGATGATCGCGCCGTGCTGGCGCGCATAGTCGCGCACGACTCCCCCGACGGTCAGGCTCACCCGCTTCCCGTTCAAGGGCAGCTCGATCGTGTTTCCCGCGTCGAAGCCGTAGATGTCATGAGCGGCCTCGCTCACCCAGACCAGCGGCGGCTCGCCGGGCCTGCGTTGGTGCCGCCGCCCGACGACGGGAAAGACGCTCTCGGCGCGGTCTCGCGCCAGCAGCGAAAGCGCCGGGCGCGCCGGGTCGAGAACCAGGCGGCCGCTGCGCGTGAACTCGGCGCGCGCGATCTCGTGAAGCGTGCGCACCCGCTCTTCGAAGCCGGGCTCCAGATAGCCGGTATCGCCCGCGTGGGTGCTGCGCAGATAGAGCTGCGCGGGGAGCACCGCGTCGAGCCAGTCGTCCAGCGAATGGCGGAACGACGCCACCATGATCGCCATCGCCGCCATCAGCGAGAAGCTCGCGACGATCGCCGCCAGGCTCACCGCCGCCTGGCCGGGCGCGCCGCGGAGCTGCGCCACGGCGAGCGCGAATGAAGTTCTCGACGTGAACGGAATCTGCTCGAAAACCCAAGCCGAAACGCGCGGCATCAGGGCGACCGCGCCGGTCAGGAGGCAACCGATCGAGGCATAGCCGAACACCGGCAGGCCGTTCACCGGCCCGAGCTGCGAGAGCGCCGTCCCCGCCGCGAGCAACGCGAGCCCGGGCCAGGCGCGCCCCGCGCGCTGGAACATGCGCTGCTCGTCGCCCGCCTTGAGCGCGCGCGCGGGCGGCGTGCGCGCCGCATCGAGCGCCGGCAACAGCGCCCCTGCGAGCGCGACGGCAGCACCGGCAAGCACATACAGGATCGCCGGAATCGTGTGAAAGGCAAGATGCGGGGCGATCCCGCGGAACTGGCCGGCGCCGAGATCCGCGCCGGCATAGCGCAGCGCGAGAAGCGCAAAGCCGTAGCCGAGCGCGACCCCGGCGATGCCGCCCAGCACGCCCAGAACGGCGGCTTCGGCGAGGCACAGCCGCGCGAGGCCGGGCGCGGTCAGCCCGAGCACGCGCAGCAACGCGTGCTCGCCGCGACGCCGCGCCGCTTCGAGCGCCTGCGCCGAGAACACGAGGAAGCCGCCGGTGAAGAGCGCCACCATGGCGAGCACGTTCAGGTTCACGCGGTAGGCGCGCGACGGATAGCCGCTCGCCTGCTCGAGCGCATCGACGCTGGCCGCGTGGACCCCGGGCGGCAGCAGGTCCTTGATCGAATCCAGAACCTGTTCCCGGCTCGCGCCGCGCGCGAGGTGCACGTCGAGCCGGTTCAGCTCGCCCAGGCGGCCGAGGCGCCACTGCGCCGTCGAGATGTCGGTGAGCGCGGCGAACCCCTTGAGCTCGGCGACGCCCGCGACCGCGAGCTCGATCGTGTGTTGCCCCACCACGAGGCGCAGCGGCTGCTCGCCGAGGGCGGCAGCGGCAGAGGGCGAAAGCAGCACCTTGTCGGGCGCGAGCAGCTCCGGATGGCCTTCGCGCAGCGCGTCGACGCCGATCACGCGGATGGTCCGTCCGTCGCTGCCCGCGATGCCGGCTTCGAGCTCGAGCGCCGGATTGACCCACGCGACGCCCGGAAGCCGCGCGACCCGCGGGAAAAGGGTTTCGGAAAAGCCGCTGCGCGCGCCGCGCACCTGCAGGTCGGCCTCGCCCGCCACCGCCCGCACCGAGGCCGCGAGATCCTCCACGGCGGCGCGGTTCACGAGGTGCACGCCGTAGCCGAGCGCCACGCCGAGCGCGATGCCGGCGAGCGAAAGCGCGGCGCGGCCGCGCGCGCGGCGCCGGGCGAGCAGCCGGAGGAGGCGCAACATGCGGACTACTATACTGGTACTAACTAGGCGTTCAGAGGCGGCAGACCCTCGCCCTCGGCAGGTTCGTCGTCGTCGCGCGCGATCGCAGCGTCCTCCCGCGCGAGGAGCGCCTCCAGGCGCGCGATGTGGCGCTGCTCGTCGGCGGACATCTCGGCCGCGAATGCGCGCACCGCGTCGGCGCGCGCATTGGCGGCCACGTCGTTGTAGAAGGACTGCGTGCGCCGCTCGAAGCCGAGCGCGATCGCGAGCGCATCGGCAACGCTCCGCGGCGTCGCGCCGACGCTCACCGCCTCGCCGCCGAAATACCAGCCGAGCTCCCAGCCGGCGAGCTCCGGAAGCGCTCGCCCGGCCGTGCCGAGCGCGATGACCTCGTATTGCTCGCGCTCCTCGCGCCCGAGCTTCTCGAACTCGGCAGCGAGCGCGCTCGCGCCGTGGCCGCGAAGGAAGCGCTCCAGCTCGGCATAGCACCGCGCCGCTTCGCGCTCGAGCACGAGGGAGTACGAAAACAGCTCCGGCAGATTTCTTGGCAGCAGACGCGCGCCCATGGTGCGACTCCTTGCGCCAAGAATGTACGGGGCACAGGTTACGTGCGGCTGCGGCGGCGCCGCGGCGCTTATGAGTCAAATATCCTAAGCACCTGCCCCGGGCCGTCGTCGTGGCGCGACGAATAGTTCGCGCCGTCGAACACCTGTAGCCCGTTCACCCACACGCCGTGCACCCCGGTGGGAGTCCGCACCATGCGCCTGCCCCCGCCCGGCAGGTCGCGCTTCTTCTGCAGCCCCGAGACGCCGACCGTAGCTGGATCGAACAGCACGAAGTCGGCCCAGTTGCCGGGCTCGATCGAGCCGCGCCGCGGGATGCGGTAGCGCCGGGCCGGATCGCTCGTCAGCCGCCGTACGCCCTCCTCCAGGCTGAAGGTGGCAGTCTCGCGCACCCAGTGCGCGAGGAAGTGCAGCCCGAACCCGGCATCGCAGAAGTAGATGAGATGCGCGCCGGCATCGGAGAGCGCGACCACGCCGGCCGGATGCTTGAGCAGCGGGGCGACGCCCGCGTCGTCGTTCTGGTAGAGCTTGGCTACGAGCTGCGTATCGAGCGGCAGGTCGAGCACGTAGTCGAGGGAATCCTTTTCGGCTTTCGCGGCGAGGACGGGAATGGAAATGCCATCCTGCTCGACCTGCGACCAGTCGCCCGAGAAGAGGATCCCGCTTGCCGGACTGCGCAGGTTCTGGCGGAAGCGCTGACGGAACGCCGTATCGCGGTAGATGCCCGCCCGCGCCTCCGGCGGCGCCGCCTTGACCGCGTCGAACGCGTCGTGCGAGTAGAGGATATAGGGCTCGCGCAGCGTGAAATCGAACGACAGCGGCTGGCAGCTCGTATGGATGCCGACCTCGTGGCCGCGCGCCGTGGCCTGCGCGCAGCGCTCGTAGTACTGCAGCGCGCGGCCCGGATCGGCGCGGTTGAACATGGTGAGCACCGTCACCATGAACGCCGGGCGTCCGGTCGCGGCGGCGATCGACTCCATGAACTCGGGCGTGCCGCGCGGCCCGGTGGCCATCACGAAGATCCCTTTGCGCGCCTCCCCCAGGACACCGGCCAAAGCCTTCAGCTCCTCGTCCGAGGCGATGGTCGAGGGCATCGGCTTTCCGCCCCAGCCGCTGTGGTTGGGCGAGAACGACGAGGCGAAGCCGGCGGCGCCGGCGCGCATCGCCTCGCGCACCATCGTCTGCATCGCCGCAAGCTCGTCGGGCGTAGGCCGGGACCGCGTCGAGGCCTCCTCGCCCATGACCGCGGTGCGGATCGTCGAATGACCGGCCAGCACGCCGACGTTCGCATACGGCCGAACCCGCTCCAGCGCGTCGAGGTACTCGCCGAAGGTCTCGAAATTCCAGCGCGTGCCCTGGAGCAGCGCTTCGAGGTCCATGCCCTCGACCACGGAGAGGTTCTTTACCATGGTCTCGCGCAGGCCCGTGGGGCACGGCGCGATGCCGAAACCGCAGTTGCCCAGGATCGCGGTGGTCACGCCGAGCGACACCGAAGGCGACAGGGTCGGGTCCCAGGTGACCTGCGCGTCGTAGTGCGTGTGCACGTCGACGATGCCGGGCATCAGCGCGAGGCCGCCGCAATCGACGCTCTGCCGGGCGGCGAAATCGATTGTTCCGATCTGGACGATCTTTCCTTGCAAGATCCCGACATCGCCGCGGAAAGCGGGTCGGCCGGTGCCGTCGACGATCGACGCGCCCCGGATCAGAAGGTCGAGCATGCGCCTACAATACGGCATGAAGTTGGCCGTCGCCATCCCGACTTTCGTGCTCGCTGGTTTGACGCTCTTTGGGAACGGCTTTGCAGCTGAAAGCGGCGAGGCGATTTACCGCGACAAATGCGCCCTGTGCCACGACGCCGGGACCGACAAGGCGCCGCGCATCGGCGCGCCCGAAGACTGGAAAGCGCGCTTCGCGAAGGGACGTGAAGGCCTGCTGCGTTCGGCGATCAAGGGCGTGCCCGGCACCGCCATGGCCGCCAAGGGCGGCTTCTTCCAGCTACCCGACGCCGAGGTCGCCGGGGCGGTCGACTACATGCTCGCCCGGGCCGGATTCAATCCCGAAGACGCCGCCATGGCGCGCGATGTCCGTGAGGCGCTGGAACGCGCGCACATTCTCGGCGTGCGCGTCGAATGCACCGACGGCGCGGTCGTGCTCACCGGCGTGGCTGAAGACCCCGACGCGGTGCGCACGGCGGTGGCCGCCGCGCGCGCCGTGCCGGGCGTGCGCGAGGTCGAGAACCGCGTGTCGCCGGCGGCGGTATTCGAGTGAGTCCGATCCGCTCGGAATAGCCTGAAGCCGTCGTCCCCGCGAAGGCGGGGACCCGTTTAAGGCCAAAAACAGGGACGGACCACGTTTTCTCCGGTTCCCCGAACACCGCCCGTGGCTGTGAGAGAAAACGTGGTCCGTCCCTGAATTACGCCTGATTGGATCCCCGCCTTCGCGGGGATGACCGTTGCGCCGCTTTTCAGAGCTTCCTATGGACCGCCACCACACCGTCGAGCCGATCCCACCTCCCAGGCTGGTGGGCTGGTGATAAGATTTTCCGCCCCCAAGGGAGGAGGTCCCCGCATGAAAACCATGCTGCTCGCCGCTTTTTCGCTCGCCGCCACCAACGCGTTCGCCCAGGCCGCTTTTCCGCCGCCGCCGCCGAAGGTCAGCCCCGCCGCCGGGGTGATCGACATGCACGTCCATTCGCACCCGGATGTATTCGGCCGCAACATGGACGACATCGACATCGCGCAGCTCGCCAAAGCGAAGGGCATGCGCGGCATCCTTCTCAAGAACCACATCAGCGAGACGGCGAGTCGCGCCGCGCTGGTGATGAAGGTGGTGCCGGGAATCGAAGTCTTCGGCGGCGTCGTGCTCAACCGCGCCGTGGGCGGCATCAACCCGGACGCGGTCGAATGGATGCACCGCATCTACGGCAGCCGCGGCAAGGTGGTGTGGCTGCCGACCTTCGAGTCCGACAAGCACGTCAAGACCTTCGGCAAGCCGACCGACAAGGGGCTCGTGGTGGCGCCCAACGGCCAGGTCACGCCCGAGATGGAGGCGATCCTCAAGATCATCGCGCGCGAGAACTTGCTCCTCGCAACCGGGCACGTGCATCCGGAAGAAGTCATCGCCGTGGTGCGCAAGGGCCGCGAGCTCGGCGTGAAGAACATGATCGTGACCCACGCCCTCACCAACGTGCCGGGCCTGACGATGGCCCAGGCCAAACAGGTCGCCGACATGGGGGCGGTGATCGAGATCTGCTTCCTCCAGTTTCTCGCCGGACCCAATGCGCCGCTGCCCTTCCTCACGCACTGGACTCAGGTGAATGCCAAAAATGTCGCACAGGCGGTGAAGGAGATCGGCGCCAGGAGCGTGGTGGTCTCGACCGACCTCGGGCAATCCGGAAATATGACGCATCCCGACGGCGTCGAGAGCGCGATCGCGGCGATGAAGAAGGAAGGCATCTCCGACGCCGACATCGACCTGATGATGCGCAAGAACCCCGCGCGCCTGCTCGGTTTGTAGTTTTTTCAGTTTTTCGCGGAACTGCTCGGCCGCTGCCCACGGCTGCCGAGCTTTTTTGCGCGCGCGGCCGTAGAATCCGGGCAAACCATAATCAGGCTGCACGGAAATTCGGTGGACCTGAAAACGCTGGGCCGGTATCAGATCGTGGGCGAGCTGGGGCGAGGGGCGATGGGCGCCGTGTTCCGCGCGCTCGACCCGCTCATCGACCGCGAAGTCGCCATCAAGACGCTGCTGCCGGATCTGCCGCGCGAGGTCCTGGAAGAGGTGCGCGAGCGCTTCATCCGCGAGGCGCGCTCGGCGGGCCGCCTGTCGCATCCGAACATCGTCACCATCTTCGACGTCGGCGAGCAGGACGGCATCGCCTACATCGCGATGGAGCTGCTCAAGGGCCACTCCCTGCTCGAGGTGCTCAAGCACCCGCAGCGGCTCGCGTTCGCCACCATCGCGAACGTCATCGCGCAGGTGGCCGACGCGCTCGACATGGCGCAGCAGCACAACATCGTCCACCGCGACGTGAAGCCGGCGAACATCATGGTCGATAACGCCGGCCGCGTGAAGCTCACCGATTTCGGCGTCGCCTACGTGCCCGCCTCGACCATCACCGGCAACGGCACGGCGCTCGGCTCGCCGCGCTACATGTCGCCCGAGCAGGTGACGGGCGCGCCGATCGATCCCCGCTCCGACATCTTCTCGCTCGGCGTGGTGCTCTACGAGCTCCTGACCAAGCGCACCCCGTTCGAGCACGAAGGCGACACCACCATCTTTGCGCTCATGAACCGCATCGCCAGCACGCCGCACCCGGCGGTGCGCGAGGTCGACCCGAGCGTGCCGGCGCCCTTCGAGCACATCGTCGACCGCGCCCTGGCGAAGAAGCCCGCCGAGCGCTATCCGCGCGCCGGCGAGATGGCGCGCGAGCTGCGCGACTTCCGCAACGTCCAGCCGCGCTCGACCCCGGCGCGCCTCGCGCTCGCCGGCGAGCCCTCGGGCGGGCCTTCGACCGGCGTGCGCGTCGACGCGGTGCGCTCGCAGCTGATCAACGACCTCGACAAGTTCGTCGAGCAGTACGACCGCGAGGAGAAGGACCGCCTGCAGCAGGAGGAGGCCCAGCAGCGCAAGAAAGAAGAGCAGATGCGCCGCTGGGGCGAGGAGCAGGCGCGCGAGCGCGAGGCTTTCGAGCGCGCGCGCCAGAATCCGGCGGCCGTCGCGGGCGGCGAGCTCGAGGCGGCGATGCGCGCCGCCCTGCAGAGCCTCACCGGCCTGGCGCAGCAGCTCAACTCGGTGCGCCCCGGCACCGCGCGCCCCTACGAGTTCATGTACCTCGGAAGGCTGCCCAAGGTGTCGATCTCGGAGGCCGCGGTCGAGAGCCAGCCGCGCACGCTCCAGGGACAGACCCTGACCGAGCGCATCCTGATGCGCTTTCGCATCACGCCCAAGCCGGCCGCCACGGTGACGCTCGTCGGCGAGGACATCGAGCGCTGCGAGCAGTACCTGAAGCTCCTCAAGGTCCCGTATACCCAGCGCGTGCTGCCGAAGAACAGCGCCGGCAAGGCGATCCGCGCCGAGATCAGCGTCACCGGCTCGCTGCCGTGCGAGATCGACATGAAGCCCGACTACGCCGCGAACAAGGTCGCGGTGGAGCTCACCAACGTGCGCCGCCTCGGGCGCGTGGTGTACCACCTCGCGCCACGCTCCTTCAGCGAGGCGGTGGGCCACCTCGCCCACTACCTCCTCGGCGGCGACGACGACTTCGAGACCGTCGCCCGCGCGGGCTAACCCCTCAGCGCACCGCGCGCGCCTCGATCAGCTCCCTGAGCGCCACCGGCACGAAGCCGCGCAGGCTCGCCGCCCAGCGCGCTTCGTTGCGCTGCCAAAGGACGCCGAGCCAGATGATGCCCAAGCCCACCGCGGAGAGCGCGAACGGGAACACGAGGCTGTCCTTGAACAGGCTCCAGGAGAGGTGCCCGAGGTAGCCGGCGATGCCCAGGCCGCCGAAGACCGCGAACACGCGCCTGCCGAGGATCGCGCCGATCAGCACCATCGCCACGTTGATGCCGCAGTAGGCGGCCTTGCCGAGCTCGCTGCCCGAGTTCATGGCCGACAGGCCGCACCAGAACGTGAGCACGCCGAAGAGGTAGAGCCAGAAGGCGTAGTCACGCGAGAAGCGCGAGCGCAGGTCGACCCAGAACGCGAGCAGGATCATGACGAGGCCGAACCAGACCGACACCGCCTTGCGCAACTCCCAGTCCCAGTAGTCCGCGCCGAAGAGCATCGGCACGATGTCCATGCTCATGTACCAGAGCGTCACCGCGATCGGCATCAGCATGAACGGGAAGCGGTAGCGCCAGAGCAGCGCCGCGCCGAAGGCGAACGTGGCGAGCTCCATCATGATCCAGCGGCCGTCGATGTACTTGTGGTAGTCGCGGTACGGCTTGTCCTCGCCCCAGTAGCCGAGCGCCATCTGCGCGGCGAAGATCGCCAGCGGCACCATCGCCACCGCCAGGGTCGCCATGATTCCGGCGGGCACCGGCAGGCGCTTCTGCTCGAGGAACCAGTGCGTGAGAAGCAGCGCCAGCAGCCCGTAGAGGAGCGCCGTGGCGAATCCGCCCCAGCCGCCGAGCGCGTTCCAGCCGAGCGTCATGAACAGCGTCATGGCGCCGATGGCGATCATGCCGCCGAGGTAGTACAGGACGTGGACGAAGCTGAAGCGGGGCGTGTCGCCGGCGGCCAGAAACTCGACCAGCCGGTCGGCCTGGTGGCCCGTAAGAATCCCCTTCTTCACTGCAGGCTCGAGATCTTTACGTCTCATTTCGCCTCCCGAATCAATGGGGTCAGATCAACATTATCCCTTCCGCCACCCGAGGTCCGCGCGGGAATAATGTTGATCTGACCGCATTTACTTATTCGGGCTTGATCTTCGCCTCACGGATCACCTTGCCCCACTTCTCGTTCTCGGTGCGGATGAACGCCGCGAACTCCTCGGGGGTATCGGCCGCGACGTAGGAGCCGGTGGCCAGCACCTGGCTTTTCACGTCGGGCGCGTTGTAGGCGCGCACGAGCTCGCGATGCAGGATGTCGATCGTCGGCCGCGGCGTGCCGGCGGGCACGAAGATCCCGTTCCAGGCCAGCGCTTCCATGCCGGGCAGCCCCGCCTCCGCCGCCGTCGGCACGTCGGGCAGCACGTTGATGCGCGCGGGCCCAAGCACCGCGAGCGCGCGCAGCTTGCCGGATTTCACCGCGCTGACCACGACCTGCGGCACCGGGAACGCGGTCACGACCTGCCCGCCGACGAGGTCGGTGAGCTCGGCGTTCACCGCCTTGTAGGGCACCTCGAGGATCTCGGCGCCGGTCTCGGTCTTGATCCATTCGCCGACGAGCTGGGCGATGCTGCCCGGCCCGTGCGAGGCGTAGGTCATGGCGCCGCGCCTCTGCTTCGCGAGCTGGATGTAGTCGACGAGCGAGCGCACCTGCAGCGACGGATTCACCACGACGAGCAGCGGCGTCATGGTGAAGCGCGACACCGGCAGGAGCTCCTGGTTGAGCCGGCAGCAGGGATCGGGCTTGAGCACGTCGCCGATCGCGTTGTTGATGAGGGCGAGGAGCAGCGTGTGGCCGTCGGGCGGCGACTTCGCCGCCTCTCGCGCGGCGATCAGCCCGGCGCCGCCCGGGCGATTCTCGACGATCACCGGCTGGCCGAAGGCCTCGGAGAGTTTGGTCGAGATCTGCCGTGCGCGGATGTCGGGCGAGCTCCCCGCCGGGCTGGGCACCAGGATCCGCATGGGCCGAACGGGAAACGCCTCCGGCTTTGACGGAAACCCTTGCGCCAGGCCGGGCGCGGCCAGCGCCCACTGTAAAATGATGAATGCCGTCAATTTCTTGAGCATGGAGCGCGCACCCTCCTCGTCGAACTTCATCCGCCAGGTGATCGAGGCCGACCTCGCCTCGGGCAAGCACAAGGGCATTGTCACCCGATTTCCGCCCGAGCCGAACGGGTATCTCCATTTCGGCCACGCCAAGTCGATCGTCCTCAACTTCGGCCTGCCGCAGCAGTACGGCGGCCATTGCAACCTGCGCTTCGACGACACCAACCCCGAGAAGGAGGAGCAGGAGTACGTCGACTCGATCATCGACGCCGTGCGCTGGCTCGGCTCCGACTACGGCCCCAAGCCGCTCTACGCGAGCGACTATTTCGGCTTCATGTACAGGGCGGCCGAGCACCTGGTCGAGCGCGGCCTCGCCTACGTCGACAGCCAGAGCGCCGAGGAGATCCGCGCCAACCGCGGCACGCTCACCGAGCCGGGCCGGAACTCGCCTTACCGCAACAGGACTCCCGAAGAAAATCTTGTTCTCTTCCACAAGATGCGTGAAGGCGGCTTCGCGGACGGCGCCCACGTGCTGCGCGCGAAGATCGACATGGCCTCGCCCAACATCAACCTGCGCGACCCGGTGCTCTACCGCATCAAGCACGCCGGGCACCACCGCACCGGCGACGCCTGGCCGATCTACCCGATGTACACGTATGCCCACCCGATCGAGGACGCGGTCGAGCGCGTGACCCACTCCCTTTGCACGCTCGAGTTCGAGGACCAGCGGCCGTTCTACGACTGGCTGCTCGAGCGGCTCGCCGAAGGCGGGCTGCTGCCGCGGCCGCTGCCGCAGCAGATCGAGTTCGCGCGGCTCAACCTCACCAACGTGGTCCTGTCCAAGCGCAAGCTGATCCAGCTCGTCGAGGAAGGCCATGTCTCGGGCTGGGACGATCCGCGCATGCCCACCCTCGCGGGCGCCCGGCGCCGCGGCTACACCGCCGAGGGCTTCCACCGCTTCGCCGAGAGGATCGGCGTATCGAAGGCGAACCAGCTGATCGATTTCGGCGTGCTCGAGGAGTCGATGCGCGAGCACCTGAACGAGGTCGCGCCGCGGCGCATGGCGGTGCTCGACCCGCTGAAGCTCGTGATCGACAATTTCCCCGCCGGGCGGGAAGAGCTGGCGTCGGTCCCGAACCACCCGCAGAAGCCCGACTGGGGCAAGCGCGAGGTGCCTTTCTCGCGCGAGCTCTGGATCGAGCGCGACGATTTCACGCTCGAGCCGCCGAAGGGCTACTTCCGGCTCTATCCCGGCAACGAGGTGCGGCTGCGCTTTGGCTACGTGGTCAAGTGCACCGGCATCGACAACGGCGTGGTCCACTGTACCTACCACCCCGACTCGAAGTCCGGCACCCCCGGTGCCGACAAGTACAAGGTGAAAGGCAACATCCACTGGGTGAGCGTGCGCCATGCGCACGCGTCGACGGTCCATCTCTACGATCGGCTGTTTCGGGTGCCCAACCCGGGCGCCGAGCGCGACTTCATCGAGGACCTCAACCCGGATTCGATGAAAAGCATCACCGCGCAGCTCGAGCCGAGCCTCACCGCCGCGAAGCCCGGCGAAAGCCTGCAGTTCGAGCGCCACGGCTACTTCGTGCGCGATGCGGGCGGCGGCGCGTTCAACCGCACCGTGACGCTCAGGGACTCCTGGTCGAAGTCCTGAAATGGAAACGGGGCGCATTGCGCCCCGCCCGTTCTTCCAGTCTTGAACCTGTTGTTACTGCGGTTTCGGATTGTCCGCCGTCGCCGTCGAGCCGGTGCTGGCTTCGGGCGCGCGGCGCTTCGCTTCGGCGGCTTCCTTCTTGACCGCCTCCGGCGCCTTGCTCACCTTCTCCTTCACCGTGTGGGCGTCGACCTTCGCCATCAGCTTGAGATATTCCGCGCGGGTGAGGACGCCGTCGTTGTTCGAGTCGGCTTCCTTCCAGCGCGAGAGCAGCTCCTTGTTGCCCTTCGCCTCGGCGCGCGTCAGCTTGCCGTCGGCGTTCTTGTCCATGTCGTTGAAGCCCTTGTGGTGCTTGTTGTCGTTGTCGGCCGCAAAGGCGGCGCCGCAGGCAAGCGCCATGGCCGCTGCTGCGAGTACGGTTTTTGCAAATCTCATGACGTCTCCTATAGCGTGTCGGACAGCGCAGATATTGCGTGTCCAAGGCATCTGCAGCAATAATCTTGCCCGGATCAGCGCGTTGTCCGAACGGACTATCCCGCCGCCGAAGGAACAAGCAATGGCCAGCGGCCCTCAAGCGAAGTGGAAACACGACGGCGTGCGCGTCGTGCATTCGAACGAGCTCGACATCAACACGCCCCAGACCCCGGGCATGAACCGCGCCGCCGCGATCACGCACGCCCGCGCCGGCGCCGAGAAGCTCTGGGCCGGCACGGTCGTGATCCATCCCAAGGCCAAGACCGGAGCGCACCATCACGGCCCGGTGGAAAGCGTCATCTACGTCGTGAGCGGAAAAGCGCGCATGCGCTGGGGCGAGAAGCTCGAGTTCATGGCCGAAGCGGGCCCGGGCGACTTCATCTACGTGCCGCCCTACGTGCCGCACCAGGAGATCAACGCGAGCGACACCGAGCCGCTCTCGTGCGTGCTCTGCCGCAGCGGCCAGGAGCCGGTGGTGGTGAACCTCGACATCCCGGCGGTCGAGAAGCCCGAGGAAGTGCACTGGGTCGACAACATCCATCCGGCGCCGAAGAAATGAACCGCAACCCGGCCGACATCGGTGGCGAAGCCGCCGGCCCGATCGACACCGTCGACCACGGCATGAAGTTCTGGGAGAAGCAGGCGAACGCGCTGCGCAACACGCTCACCAGCGGCAAGGTCGTGCGCCTGGACGAGCTGCGCCGCGCCGCCGAGGAGCTCGGCGACCGCTATTACCGCCTGGGCTACTTCGAGCGCACCACCGAGGCGATGCGCAATCTGCTCCTCGAGAAGGGCTTGTTCACGCAGAGCGAGCTGGAGGGAAAACTCGAGGAGGTCCGCCGGCGCTATGGCTCCTAGCGCCTACACGCCGGCGCCGGAGAGGCGCTTCAACGTCGGCGACCGCGTGCGCGTGAAGAGCGCGCACCCGCCCGGCCATCGCCGCACGCCCGCCTATGTCCGCGGCAAGCCAGGCGAGATCGAGCGCGTCTGCGGGCGCTTCCCCAACCCCGAGGAGCTCGCCTACGGCTTCGACGGGGAGCCGCGCCGCGTGCTCTACCGGGTGCGCTTCAGGCAGAAGGACGTGTGGCCCGGCTACGCTTCGCCGAGCGAGGATTTCATCGAATTGGAACTCTACGAGCACTGGCTGGAACCGGCATGAGCCACGACCACCGGCACGACCGGGCGAAGGACGAGGGGCCGCCGAGCGAGCACGAGATCCTGAGCCGCGCGCTCCAGGAGCTGCTGGAGGAAAAAGGCGTCCTCACCGCCGAGCAGGTGCGCAGGCGGATGGAGCTGTTCGAGGCGGAGTTTCCGCAGCGCGGCTCGCGCGTCATCGCGCACGCCTGGGCGGACCCCGCCTTCAGGAAGCGCCTGCTGGCCGACGGCAAGGCGGCGTGCGCCGAATGGGGCCTCGACCTCGAGGCCGACCGCCTGATCGCGGTGGAGAACACGCCGCGGGTCCACAACGTCATCGTGTGCACGCTGTGCTCGTGCTACCCGCGCGCGCTCCTCGGCATGCCGCCGACCTGGTACAAGAGCGAGAACTACCGCCGCCGCGTGGTGCGCGAGCCGCGCGCCGTGCTGAGGGAGTTCGGCACCGTCATCGCCGACGACGTCTCGATCCGCGTGCACGACTCGAACGCCGACATGCGCTACGTGGTCGTGCCGATGCGGCCGAAGGGCACCGAGGGCTGGGACGAGGAGCAGCTCGCCTCGATCCTCACGCGCGATACGCTGGTCGGCGTCGCGCTACCCAAGGTTTGAGCCGGGCGGCCAACTTCTCCGGCCACGCGCCGACCCTCGAGACGAGCTGCTTCACCCCGTCGCGCAGCGCCGAGCGGCCGACCGGGACCGGCGCCACGCCCCAGCGCCGCAGCCGGGCGTTCAGCCGGTGGGCGTGCCAGGTCCGCATCGAAGCGCGCGTGTTGAAGGTGATGCTGAAGGAGATCGAGACCTCGGGGCCGTTCTGCACCCAGTGCGGCGCGGCGAACGGGATGTGAAGCGCCTGGCCCGGCGTGAGGTTGAACTCGCGCGCCCTTGCCTGGAACTCCTCGCGCCAGGTGAGGTTGCGGTGCGCGCCGCCCAAGAAGCGCTCGAGCTCGGGCTCCGACACCACCTGCCGGTCGGCGCGGTCGAACACGCTGATGGTCTTGGTCCCGCGGATCTGGAGCAGGAAGTTCTCCTCCGGGTCCATGTGGTAGGGCGTGATCGCGCCGGGCGACGACACGAAGATGAAGGCATGGGGCTCGCGCATGCCCGCGGTGAGCCGGGCCGAGGTGCCGCGGACCCCGGCGAGGCAATGGTCGAGCAGCAGGCGGTAGGACGGATCGTGCTCGACGTGCTTCAGCACCAGCCAGGAGCGGCATTCGGCGATGCGGCGGATGGTCTCTTCGGGCGAGAGCCCGTTGCGCGGAGTGCGCGCGGGGTCGAGCCCGACCGGCACTTCGCCCGCGTTGTACTCGACCTGCGACGCCGGCAGCCGCTTCGCCAGCTCGACCAGGCAGGGAAGCGTGAGCAGCGTGTGGCGCGCCAGCCGATGCGGCACCAGGAAAGGTGTCCGGGCGAAGTGCGTGTTGAAGCTATCCCGATCGATCGCGAGGCTCATCTTCAGCTCCGAAGGGTGGCAGCGGCGGGCAGGCGCCGCAGGGTGCGCGACATCCAGTGCAGCAGCGGCAGCGACGAAACCATGAGCTCGCCCGCCGCGCGGCCGGTGGTCGTAACGAGGTCGGCGAGCCCGCGCCGGTCGAGCCACAGGCGGTTGATCATGAAGTGGTCGGGGTCGGCGCAGGAATCCATCCAGCGCAGCTCGGGCCGGGCATGGAACCGGCGGACGTTCTCGAGCTCGAGCAGCGTGCCGGGCGAGAACTTGGCGTAATCCTCGTCGTAGGCGATCTTGAAGGCGAACGAGCCCTCGCCGCTCAGGAAATTGCACTTCAGTGCGATCCAGCGTCCGGCCAGCCTCAGGCCGAGCATCATGAGGCGCCCGCGACGCGCCGCGGCGCGCGTCGCGCGCGTGAAGAAGAGCCGGCCCGCGTCGGTCGACCCCAGCGCGCTTGCGTTGCGCCCTTTCCAGCCGCGCGCCTCAAGCTCCATGAAATCCGCGATCCATTGCTCGGCTTCGGCGGCCTCCTGGAGCTCGCCATATTCCAGCTTGCCCGCGTCTGCGAGCCGCCGCTCGAGGCGCTGCAATTCCTTCGCGCCCTTGCGCGACAAGGCTTCGACCAGGAACGCGTCGCTGCCCGCGCGGGGCCGCATCACCGCCCGCTCGAAACGGTACGGCACGAAGCTGCGGCGTCCGCTTTCGGCAAGCGTTTCGGCGAGAACGCGCCAGAAGGGGCCGTCGGCGGAGACGGTGCCCCACCTGATCGCCGGAGCGCCGTCCGAATCGGTCTCGAGCCAGTCGAGAAACGTTTGGAGACACGCGCGCGCATGCGCCGCTCGTACGAGCGGCGTGCCGAGAAAGCAGTGCTTGTGCTGCCACAGCCTGGCGTGGGGGAACGGCACCCCGTTGTAGCGGGCGGCGCGCTCCAGGGGGAAGAGGCCGCAGAGGAGCGGCGGAGCGTCCGCCTGGTCGGCATAGACAAGCACGTAGCGAAGCGCCCTGCCGTGGCCGAACGAGTCGATCGCGGGGAGCAGCATCCAGGGCTCGTAGAACACGTTCGGCTCGAGCGCCGCGGCAGCGAGGTCGTTCCACGCGGCCATGTGCCCCGCAAGCGTCGCGGGATGGTCGAGCACCGTGACCCGCAAGCGCGGCATTGGCGCCTATGCCGCGACGGCCGGCGACTGTGCGCGCGAGGCCACGGCGATCCGGCGCTTCGCGCGCGAGAGCAGCGGAAGCATCGAGACCCGCGTCGCGCCGACGGTACCGAGGCCGATCACCAGGTCGCGCAGGCCGAGTCCGGCGCCGCCGGGCGCCGCAACGTCGCAGGCGTAGACCGTCGCATCGTGCTCGCGCAGCACTTCGGCGAGCGCCTCGTTCAAGCGCCCATCGCGCGGCACCTGGCGGAACTCGACCACCGACGTGCCGCTGCGCTTGAGCCAGTCGAGCAGCGCGGCAAGATGACGCTGCGCGCGCTCGGCGCTGACCAGCGGCGCGTGGACAATCCAGGACGCAAACCCCCAGGTTCGACGCTCGCGCCGCAAGGGAAACAGGCCGCCGAGGGTCGCAGGCAGGTCGCTGCGCTCGGGGTCCCGGACCCACGACAGGCCGCAGCGGAAACCGCCCCCGGGCGCCGCCTCCAGCAGCGCAAGCGTCATCGCCGGATCATGAAGTGCACTGGGCTCGAGGGCGTGCCGCGCGAGCTCCTCCCACTGCGCGGAGATCCGAGCCAGGCTCGCCCGGTCGCGAACCAGTTCAACTGCAACATCGAGGGCCGAATCCGCCATGTGTTGGTACTTGGATGCTCGATATTCTGGTGAGCCAGGTGGAGCGTCGCCACCGCCCGGCATAGTCCGGCCAGCGGTAGGCCGCTTGGCACCCCGCTTGCTTGGCTGATTCTTCTGCCATCCAAGGAGGCGCAATGGCCAAGACCGTCATCGGGCTCTTCGACAACCTTTCCGTGGCGCAAGCCGTGCTGCGGGAGCTCGCGGAAAACGGCATCGCGGAGCACGACATCGGCTTCCTGTCCGATCAGGGGCATGGGGTGCCCGGCACCGCCCACCTGAACGAGGCCGAAGGCGAAGGCGCGGACGACGCGCTCGGCATCGTGATCACCGTCGCCGCCGACCAGCCCGGACCGGCGGCTCGGGCGCGAGCGATCCTCGAGCGCCATGGCGCGCTCGACATCGACGAGCGCGACGCGGAATGGAAGAAGCAGGGCTGGAAGGGCCGGTTCGAGGCCGATTGACGGTTCTCCCCCAGTGCCGGCCGGATATCCTGTATAAGGGAGGGAGAATCCGATCCAAGAGGCGGCCGGCCTAGCGGCCGCATCCAGCAAAGCCCGGGATACCGGGCTTTTTCGTTCTGCAAGGACCGCATGGACAAGCGTAAGGCGTGGCGCGCGCAGGAGCAGGCCCTTGTCGAGCGCTGGAACGCAACCGCCACGCGCCAGCGCGAGCTGCAGGCGGAGATCGCGCGCCAGAGCGACGCCGGCGGCACGCCGAGCGCGCAGCTGCTGCTCGATGCCGAGCGCTCGCGCTCCGAAATGGAAACGGTCAGGCGCGAGGTCGCGCGGATGAAGGTGCAGTTCTCTACAGGGAAACGGTACTGATGAGCATCCCGGTCGTCGAAGGCAGGCGCTTCAGGCTCGGCAAGTACGAGGTGGTCGGGCAGCCGATTCCGCAGTCCGCGCACATGCTGCGCTACACGGTGTTCGTCGACGGTATCCGGATCGGCGCGCTCGCCAGCGTGCCGACCGAATCGGACTGCCGCTTTCTCGAGCATCCCCCGGCGGTTCCGCCGCTCAAGATCTACTCGGTGATCTACCGGCCGGGCCGCCCGAAGAAGGGCACCGTGCGGCCCACCGACAAGGCGGTCACGCCCCCGAGCCTCGAGCTGCCGCACGAAATCGAGCTGCCGCGCAGCCGCGACAGCGAGTAGGGCCTCAGCCGGCGAGCACCCGGTCGACGAAGGCCGCAGCCTTCCTGCGATAGATCCGCCGCGCCAGCTTGAACGCCTTCTTCTGCAGCTTGGCGCGCCGCGCCTCGATGCGCGCGAGCAGCTTCGCTTCCGCCTTGGAGCGGGCAGGCATCGCGGCGAGGCGGGCCTGAAGCTCGGCGAGATCGTGATCGTCGCCGAGGCGCTCGGCCACCTTCGCGGCGCGCCTGGACAGCTTCCGCAGGCGGCCCGAGCCGTTGGCGGCGATCGTGAGCGCCTGCTGGAGATACTTCACCTGCTTGCGCGATTCGTGCAGCGATTCGGTCGAGCCGTTCGAGCGCGCAGTCTTCAGCGCCTTGCGCCCCTTCCGGTAGAGGCGCTCCAACCCCGCGCGCAGCGGCGCGTCGTGCGCCGGATAGCGCCAGTATTCCGCGCGCTCGCCGGCCTCCTGCAGCGAGGACTCGATGGCGGCGAGCCGCGGGCCGCCGAACAGCTTGCGCCGCGCCCGCTCGCGCTCCTCGAGCAGCCGGCGCCGCAGATCGACGAGCATCTGCCGGCGCGCCGGCTTTTTCTCCTTGTCGAGCAGCCCGCGCACTACCTCCAGGCCGACCGCCGCGTCGCGCACGCCCGAGAGCGGACGCGCGGCGTCGCGCAGCTCGAGGTTCTCGCGCTCGTACGCCGCGTCGCCGACCGCGTCGCGCAGCAGGCGCAGCGCCGCGCGCGCCCGCTTCAGGTCCTTGCGCACCTCGTGCATCGAGTCGTCGTTCGGCCGGCGCCGCTCCCACAGCGCCTCGAGCGCGGCGGCGATGTCGTCGCAGAGCGCGCCGCGCACCACCGCGCTCTTCGGCAGCTCAATCGGGCTCATCGGGCGCGCCTCCGACGCTCGCCAGGTCTTCCTGCTTCACCTTCTCGGTGTTGAACTTGCCGGCGCGCTCGCGCATCGTCTTCAGGACCTCCTCGAGCGGCGGCGGCTCGCCCTGCATCCAGCGCAGCGGATTGATGCGCGCGATGACGAACGACCGCAGGTAGGGGCTGACGAAGCCGCGCGCCTTGAGCTTCGCGATCACGGCCGCGACGCGCTCGTCGAGATCCATGAGCATGTCCGCGTGCTTTTCGTGCTCCTTCATCGCCCTGGAGAGGGGCTGATCGGAAAACTTCTCCAAGCGCCGCACCACCGGGTTATACGCGCCGCCCGCAAACTTGCCGTTGCGCTCGTAGCACATCCCCATCGTGACGAGCGACGCTTCCTCGAGGTAGTAGGCAAACTGCGTCTCGGGGCGCTTTGGATCCTCGTCGATCAGCCCGCGGTAGATGCGGATCACCTCGAGCGACTTCTCGCGCAGGTTGTGCGCCTTCTCGGTGTTCAGGGCGAGGATCTGCCAGGCGATCTCGCGCTTCGGCACCACGAGCGCCGTGATCGCCCGGGCGCCGAGCCTGCGCATGGCCATGAGCCGGTGCATCCCATTCGGGGTCCAAAAGCCTTTTTCCGGTGCGGTGACCGCGATGATGGGATCCAGGAACATCCCGGTGCGGTCTAGAACATCGGCGAGCCGGCGGTGGTGCGCCTGCGACAGGTCGCGCTGGAAAGGCGTCGGCTCGACGCTCTCGATCGGCAGGATCGCCACCAGCACCGGCTGCCGGCCGAGCGGATCCTGGTACGAGCCGAGGAGCTGGCCGCCCACGCTCTCTACGCGCCGCGCGGCCTCTTCGGCCACGCCGCTCAGGCTTTCGAGGCGCGATTCCGCCGGCGCCAGCCCGCGCGTTCCGGGCTTCGCCTTCCTCGGCCGGCGCTTCGCCGGCGCACGTTTTAGTCCGGACTTCGCTTTTGCCATGCGCGATTCTAGTAAACATCGTGGCCGGGGATGCGGCGCACTGACGCAATGCGCTGCACGTGAACGGTGGCAGACTGCCATCAGGCAGACGGCGATGCGCCGGCCGGTTCATCGATCCGTAACAAACCGCAGCGTAAACTGAAGCGGCATGTCATCCATCCGGCAATGGTTCAGGCACCAGCGGCTGCAGCCCGGCGAGTGGCTCTACTGGCGCCGACAGGCCGAAGGGCGCACAAGAAAGGCGGGCCTTCCGGCCCCGTCGTCGGCGCGCATGCGCGCCAGAGTGCGTTAGCCGCGGCCGGCTGAGCACGCCCGGCGCGAATCAGCGCAGGGCGCTGAAAAACTCGAGGATCTCGCGCGCCAGCAGCTCGGGCTGCTCAAGCGCCGCGAAATGGCCGCCGCGCGGCATCGCAGTCCAGCGCCGGATGTCGGTATAGGTTCGCGCCGCGAGGGACCGCGGCGGCCGCAGGATCTCCTTTGGAAACTCTGCGTAGCCCGTGGGCACGTCGACGGTTTTCCCGTCCGGGATCGGCCAGGGGCCGTGCATGCGCGCGTAATAGGGCCAGAACGAGGATCCGATCGCGCCGGTGAACCAGTAGAGCGCGACATTGGCGAGCAGGTCGTCGCGGCTGACTGCATTCTCGATCACGCCACCGCAATCGCTCCACTTCCGGAACTTCTCGGCGATCCACGCCGCAAGCCCCGCCGGCGAGTCGGTCAGCGCGTAGGCGAGCGTCTGCGGCCGGGTCCCCTGGATCCACTGGTAGCCGGTTTCTTCCTTCAGCCACTGGGCGAGCTGCGCCAGGTAGGCGGCTTCTACGCCGCTCTCGGAGGGAATTTTCGGGTCGCGGCGGATGGCCAGCAGGTTGAGGTGGATGCCGATCAGCTTCTCCGGATGGCGCCAGCCGAGCACCGAGCTCACGAACGCCCCCCAGTCGCCGCCTTGCGCGGCAAAGCGCCGGTAGCCAAGGACGTCGCTCATCAGCTCGGCAAAGAGGTCCGCGATCTCCTCCACCGCGAAGCGCTTCTGCCCCGGGCGGAACGAGAGCGTGTAGCCGGGCAGCGAAGGCGCGACCACCGTGAAGCGCTCGGTCAGCAGCGGGATCAGGCGGCGGAACTCGACGATCGAGCCGGGCCAGCCGTGCGAGAGCAGCAGCGGGATGGGTTGTGGCCCGCGCCCGGGCTCGTGGATGAAGTGCAGCTCGATGCCGCCTAGCGGCACGGTGAACTGCCGAAAGCGGTTGAGGCTCGCCTCCTCCGCGCGCCAGTCGAAGCCGCTGCGCCAATAGGAGACGAGCTCCTCCATGTACGCTCGGCTGGTGCCGGTCGACCAGGGCTCGAGCGGCGGCTCGTCCGGCAGGCGGGTGTGCGCAAGCCGGGCTCGCAGGTCCTCGAGCGCGGCCTCGGGGATGGTCAGGCGAAACGGCGTCGGCTCCCGCCTCATGTCTCCTTTAGTATGTTCCAAACGGGTATGTTCCAAAAGGAGCCGCCATGATCGACCTTTACGCCGCGCCGACCTCGAACAGCATGCGCGCCCGCATGGCGCTCGAGGAATGCGGCCTCGCCTACACCTTCCATCCCGTCGCGCTCGAGAAGGGCGAGCACAAGACGCCGCAATTCCTGGCGCTGAATCCGAACGCCCAGGTCCCGGTGATCGTCGACCACGAAGGCCCGGGCGGCAAGCCGATCACGCTGTCGCAGTCGACCGCCATCCTGATCTACTGCGCGGAAAAGTCCGGCAAGCTGATGCCGAAAGACTCCGCCGCGCGCGCGGCGATGTGGCAGGCCATGATGAGCGGCTCGACCGACATTACGCCCATGATCGGCTCGATCTTTGCCGTGCAGCGCTCGAAGGAGCCGCACGCGCCGACCGCGGCGATGTTCAAGAGCCGCTTCCGGGAGTACCTGAAAGTCTGGGACGCCGCGCTCGGCACGCAGAAGTACGCCGCGGGCGCCGAGATGACCATCGCCGACATCTCGCTCTACGCGGGCTGGGTGCGCACCAAGGGCGCGCTTCCGGACTTATGCGAAGGCCTGCCGAACCTCGAGCGCTGGGCGAAGGAGATGGGCGCGCGCCCGGCGATGCAGCGCGCGACGAAATTCTGACGGCCTCAGTTCTGCTGCGGCGGCAGCGCAATCCGCGGCAGCCAGGAGAGCCACTCGTCCTTCGGCTTGTCGTACAGGAAGAAGACCGTGCCGGGCTTGGCGCGCGGCGCCTTCTCGCTCGGCGTGGCGAACTCGATGCCGCCGGTGGCGATGGCGCGCAGCGACTCGATGTCGACCTCGATTCCCTTGAGCAGGCCGCCGCGCACGTTGACGCCGCTCGTATCCCAGAACGCCGAGCCCTGGCGCACAAGGCCGGCGTAGCGCTCGTAGATGAGCACGTGCACGTCGGCCGAGGTCGCGTTCGGGGCGAGGTCGACGTTCTGCACCACGCCGACCTCCACGCCTCGGTAATGCACCGGCGTGTTGGCGCGGATCGACCGCGGACGCTCGGCGCGCAGCACGATCTTGAGCCCTGGCATGCCCAGGCCGACCGGAGCGGAATCGAGCCCGGCGAACTCGTACGCCTTGGGCGCGTCATCGTTTCGCGGCGGCAGCACCTGGATCTCGGGCCCGGTGAGCACCGTGTTGAGCCCTTGCACATTGCCGAAGCCGACCTGCGGCCGCACGATCCAGAACACCGCGCCTTCGCGCGCGACGTCGGCGGCGGCGCGCTGCAGGCGCGTGCGCACGAGCACGTGCTTGTGGTCGCGGCTGAGCTCCACCCCGCTTACCTCGCCGATCACCACGCCGCGGTACTTCACCGGCGTGATGCCGACGCGCAGGCCGCCGCCGTCGCTGAAGCTGATCGTGATCTCGGGGCCGCGCTCCTCGTAGCGCTGCCAGATCAGGAAGCCGGCGACCGCCACGGCGACGAGCGGAATGAGCCAGGCCAGATTGAACAGCCGGCGCCTGCGCAGCCGCGCTTTCGGGCGCTCTTCGCCGGTCACGTTCGGCGCTCCCAGATGGTGCGGGGATCAAAGCTCGCGGAGGCGAGCATCGTCAGCACCACCACCGCGGTGAAGGCGATGAGGCCCGGCCCGGGCAGGATTGTGGCAATCTGGCCGAGCTTCACCAGCGCCACGAGGATAGCCAGCAGGAAGACGTCGAGCATGGCCCAGGGGCCGACGACGTCGATGAAGCGATAGATGCGGGTTCGGCTGTGCAGGCGCCGGCCGAGGCCGAAGCGCGCGCTGATCACGAGATACAGGAGTCCGGCGAGCTTGATGATCGGCACCGCGATGCTCGCCAGGAATACGATCAGCGCGACGAAGTATTGCCGGCTTTGCGCGAGGCTCACCACCCCGTCCCACACTGTGCTCTCACTGTAGGCACCGTAGAAATGCATGCGCAGGATCGGATAGAGGTTGGCCGGGACATAAAGGATCAGCGCCGCGACGGCGAGCGCCGCCGTGACCTGCAGGCTGCCGTGCGATCCCTCGCTCACCGTCGAGCCGCAGCGCGGGCACTCGGCGCGCTGCCCGCGCTCGGGCGGGTCGACCTCGAGGGTGAGGCCGCAGGTGGGGCAGCAGAGGACGTCGGGTCGGCCCATCCCCGTCCTGCAGCAAATTACAGGCCACGACCGGTCCGGCGATGAGCACACCGCGTTCGTTCGCCGCCCTGCGCCAGCCGCGGTTCCGCCCGTTCTTCCTCGGCGTGGCCTCGGTGATGATGGCCGACGCCATCGAGCACGTGATCAGCTACTGGGTCATGTTCCAGAAGTTCCATTCGCCCACGCTCGCCGGCTTCGCCATCGTTTCGCACTGGCTGCCGTTTCTGCTGTTCTCGGTCTACAGCGGCGCCGCGGCCGACCGCCACGACCCCCGCCGCATCATCCAGATCGGGATCGCGCTCTTCATGGCGGCCTCGCTCGCCTGGGGTGTCCTGTTCCTCACCGACACGCTGCAGATGTGGCACGCCGCCGTGCTGCTCATCGTCCACGGCTGCGCCGGAGCCACCTGGGGCCCTTCGGCGCAGGTGCTGATCCACCACATGGTCGAGCCGCAGACGCTGCCGAGCGCGGTGCGGCTCACGGCGACGGCGCGCTGGGCAGGCCTGATGCTCGGCCCGGCGGCCGGAGCGCCGCTCCTGCTGCTGCTCGGCCCGACCTACGGGATCCTGGTGAATGCGCTCATCTATCTGCCGTTCCTCCTGTGGGTGCGCACGATCCCGTTCAGCCGCAAGGCCACGCCGCCGCCGCTGCGCGGCTTCGGCGACGTCGCGGTGGCGGTGCGTGTCGTGGCGCGAAATCGGGTGCTCCTGTCGATGACGCTGCTCGCAGGCTGCGCCTCGCTGCTGGTCGGCAACGCGTACCACGCGCAACTGCCGGAATTCGCGCGCGATTTCGGCCACGTCGGCGCCGACGTCACCTACAGCATGCTGTTTGCCGCCGACGCGCTCGGGGCGCTGAGCGCGGGCCTCGCGCTCGAGAGCCGCGGCCTGCTTCAGGCCCGGGCGCGCTCGGCGTTCGTGCTCGCGATCCTCTGGTGCCTCGCCATCGGCTCGTTCGCCCTCTCGGCGTCCTATCCGCTCGCGCTCGCCCTGCTCTTCGCCGCCGGCTTCCTGGAGCTCTCGTTCTACGCCATGGCGCAGACGCTCGTGCAGCTGCACGCGCCGCCCGAGATGCGCGGCCGCGTGATCGGCGTCTTCGCCATGTCGGCCATGGGGCTGCGCGCGTTCAGCGGGGTGACGGTCGGCGTCGGCGGCAGCCTGATCGGCATCCACGCGTCGCTCGCGCTCAGCGCCGGGACGCTGTTCATGCTGCTCGCCCTCGGCCTCGCAGTTGCGACAAGATGGCGCTCTTGAGCAACGATCTCGAGACTGCATCCAGGCTCGCCCAGGCCGGCCGCTTTGCCGACGCCGCGGCGCTGTACCGCGAGTTGCTGCTGAAAAACCCGGATCTGCCGGAAGCCACCCACTTCCTCGGCGTCTGCCTCGTGCGCTCGGGCCGCCGCGACGAAGGGCTGCCGCTGGTCGAGCGCTCGGTGCGGCTCGCGCCCGCGAACGCACTGTACCGGCAGAATTTCGGCCTCATGCTCGCGGAAGCCGGCCTGCTCACCGAGGCGGAAACGCAATTCCAGGAGATTTTGGGCTTCCAGGAAGACCATTCCACCGCGCACAACTATCTCGGCATGGTGCGCCAGCGGCTCGGCCGGCTGGACGAGGCGATCGCCAGCTACGAGGAGGCGCTGCGCCTGCGGCCGGGAGACGCCGCGGCCGCCAACAACCTCGGCTACTGCCTGCTCGAGAGAGGCGAGCTCGAGCGCGCACTCCCCTGGCTGCGCCGCTCGGTGGCCGCCGACGGCGCGAGCCCCATGGCGCACAGCAACCTCGGCAACGCGTTGCGGGAGACGGGTGACCTGCGCGGCGCGGCCGAGTGCTACCGGCGCGCGCTCGCGCTGGCCCCGCGGTTCGCCAATGCGCACTACAACCTCGCGCTGACGCTGCGCGACCTCGACGATCCGGAGGCCGCGCTCGACGCCGCGCGCGCGGCGGTGCGCTCCGATCCGCAGCACCGCGCCGCGTGGCAGCTGTTCGCCGAAACGCTGGCCGGGACGCGCTTCACGGCGTGGGACGCGGATCTGGCGGCCGAGTGCGAGCGGCTTTTTTCCCTGGCGGAGGTCGACGTCCAGCCCTGCGCCGAGGCGATCCTGAACCTGGTGCGCGCGGGACCGCGCGGGCGGCTCTTTCTGCTCCTGCTCGAGCATGCGCTCGTCGCGGACGAGGCCTTCGAGCGCGAGATGACCGCGCTGCGCCGCGAAACGCTTGCAGCGCCGTCGCTGGAGCTGTGCTGCGCGCTTGCGCAGCAATGCTTCCTCAACGAGTACCTCTGGCGCGAGACCGATGCGGAAGCCGCGCGCGTCGCGGAGCTCGAGCGCGCCGCGAGCACGCCGTTGCAGCTTGCAACCCTCGGCATGTACCGGCCGCTTTCCGCCTATCGGAAGCCGACAGGAGGCGGAGAAGCTTTCGAGCGCATGTGGCGGCGGCTGGTGGAAGAGCCGGCGACGGAAGCCACCCACGCCATTCCGCGGATCACCGCGGTGCAGGACGACGTGTCGCGCCGCGTCCAGGCGCAGTACGAGGCCAACCCGTACCCGCGCTGGCAGCGCGCCCCGGTGCCGGGCGCCTTTCCGCTGCCGCGCATGCTGCGCTCGCTCTTCCCGCACGCCGAGCCGGCAAAGCTCGCCGCGCCCGATGCGCCGGAGATTCTCGTCGCCGGCTGCGGCACCGGGCGCCACGCCGCCATCACCGCGCAGCTTCAACCGCGCGCATTCGTGCTCGCGGTCGACCTCAGCCGCGCCAGCCTCGCCTACGCGATGCGGCGCTGCGCCGAGCTCGGGCTCGCCAACATCCGCTTCGCACAGGCCGACCTGCTCGAGCTCGGCACGCTCGAGCAGCGCTTCGACCTGATCGAGTGCAGCGGCGTGCTGCACCACATGCGCGACCCGATCGCGGGCTGGCGCGTGCTGCTCTCGCTGCTCAAGCCCGGCGGCTTCATGAAGCTCGGCCTGTACTCGGAAGCCGCCCGCAGAAGCATCGTGGCCGCGCGTGAAGCAGTTAAGGGGTTTCCCGTGACCGAAGCGCGACGGCGCATCTTCGAGCTTCCGGCAAACCACCCTGCACGCGCCGTGACGTCGCTGCGCGACTTCTACAGCGCCTCGGGCACGCGCGACCTGGTCCTGCACGTGCAGGAGCATCGCTTCACGATTCCGCAGATCGCCTCGGCGATCGCCGAGCTCGGGGTCGAGTTCCTCGGCTTCGAGCTGCCCGGCAAGAAGCTCGCGCTGTCGCTCGAGCAATGGGACGCCTACGAGACCGCGAACCCCGACGCGTTCGCGTCGATGTACCAGTTCTGGCTCCGGAAACCCTGAGGAGAGCGCGATGAAGGAATGGAACACCGGCCTGATGGCCCACCTCGGAATGCGCTTCGTCGAGGTCGGGCCCGACAAGGTGGTCGCGGAGCTCGACGTGCGCGGCGAGCTCGCCACGGTCGGCGGCGCGGTCCACGGCGGCGCGCTGATGGCGCTCGCCGACACCGTCGGCGCGGCCGGCACCGCGGCGATGGGGCTGCGCACCGCCACGCTCGAGTCGAAGACCAACTTCTTCGCCGCCGCGCTGCAGGGAAAGATCCGCGCCGAGTCGACGGCGCTCCACAAGGGCAAGCGCACCCACGTGTGGCAGACGCGCGTCACCGACGAAAGCGGCAGGCTCCTCGCGCTCACCATCCAGACCCAGATGATCCTGTGAACGGCGTGCTCGCCGCGGTGGTTTCGAGCGCGCTCGGCGGCTCGGCCGCGGCGCTCACGCGCTACGCGATCGGCGCCTCCGACCCGGTCACCCTCGCGGCGTTTCGCTTCGGCATCGGCTTTCTCCTGATCCTGCCGCTCGCGCTCGCCGCGCGAGCGAGCTTTCCACGCGGCGCCGACCGGCTCGCGGTCGGCGCGCTGGGCATGCTGTTCTTCGCCGTGTTCTTCTTCATGTACAACATCGCGATGAGCCTCACCAGCGCGGCGCGCGGCTCGCTCGCGCTGTCGGTGCTGCCGCTCACGACGATGCTCGCCGCGGCGCTCCTCGGGCGCGAAGAGCTCACACGGCGCAAGACCTGCGGCGTACTGATCGCGATCGCGGGCGTCGCAGTAGCGCTCTCCGCCGGCCTCGCCGACGCGCCCGTGGGCGCCTGGCGCGGCGACCTGATCATGGCCGGCGCCACGATCTGCATGGCGCTCTACAACGTGTGGTCGCGGCCGCTCATGGCGCGCTCGAGCATGCTCGGCTTCCTCGCCGCGGGCATGGGTTGCGGCGCCGCGGTGAGCGTGCTCCTCGCCTGGGCCTCCGGCGGCCTGGCGGCGACGCGTGCGTTCTCCGCCGCGCAATGGATCGCGGTGCTCTGCCTCGGCGTGTTCGGCGGCGCGGCCGCGTTCTACCTCTGGGTCTATGCGCTCGAGCGCACCACGCCGACGCGCGTGGCCAACACGATGACCGTGAACCCGATCGCCGCCTCGCTCCTCGCCGCGGTGCTGATCGGCGAGCCGCTCGGTATCCACCTCGCCTTCGGCGTCGCCGCGGTGGCGGGCGGGATCTGGCTCGCGTCCTCCGCGCCCGGGGCACGCTAGACTGATCCCGAAATGCCGTTGACTAGCGAGGCTGCCTTCGATCTACAGGGCCACCGCGGCGCGCGCGGGCATGCGCCCGAAAACACTCTGCCCGGATTCGAGCGCGCGCTCGCGTTCGGCGTCACGACGTTCGAGCTCGACGTCGGCGTGAGCCGCGACGGCGTGGTGGTGATCCACCACGACCGCAGGCTCAATCCCGACCTGGCGCGCGGCCCCGACGGCCGCTGGGTCGCCGCGCCGGCGCCGCTCGTCCGCAGCCTCGACTTCGACGAGCTGCAGCGCTACGACGTCGGCCGCCTGCGCCCGGGGTCGGACTACGCGCACCGCTTTCCGCACCAGCAGCCGATCGACGGCGTGCGCATTCCGGCGCTGAGCGAGCTCTTCGAGCGGCACCGGGCCGGGACCGTCCGCTTCAACATCGAGATGAAGCTGCTCGCCGAGGCACCCGACGAAACCCTGCCGCCCGAGCCCTTCGTCCGGGCGGTGCTCGACGTGGTGCGCGGGGCGGGCATGGAGCCGCGCTGCACCCTCCAGAGCTTCGACTGGCGAGCGGTCAAGGCGGTCGAGCGCGAGGCGCCGGGGATCGCGACCGCCTACCTCACCGAGCGGGAGGACTCCGATCCGCGCAACGTGGCCGCCGCCGGCGGGCGCACCTGGTCCCCCGATTTCAGGACGCTGGACGAAGCGAGCGCCGCCGCCGCGCGGGCGCTCGGCCTCAGGGTGATTCCCTGGACCGTGAACGAGCCCGCCGACATCCAGCGCATGCTGGAGCTCGGGGTGGACGGCATCATCAGCGACTACCCCGACCGGGTTCGCGAGGCGCTCTAGATTCGAACGGGCGCGCCCCGATCCCCGCGCGCAAGGTATCCTGAAGCGGATGCCACCGGTCACCCAGGCGCTCATCATCGCCAACGTGGCGGTGTTCCTGCTGGAGGCAGCCGGGATGCCGCTCTTCGAGTGGTTCGCGCTGTGGCCGCCGCACGGCTCGCTGTCGCAGGCGCCCGACTTCGCGCCCTGGCAGCTCGTCACCTACAGCTTCCTGCACGGGAACATCCCGCACATCTTCTTCAACATGTTCGCGCTGTGGATGTTCGGCTCGGACGTGGAGCGCCTGTTCGGGTCGCGCTTCTTCACCGCGTACTACTTCGTGAGCGTGCTGGCGGCGGCGATCAGCCACCTCGTGGTCACCACCTGGATGGGCGCCGAGCCGGCGCCGACGGTCGGCGCCTCGGGGGGCATCTACGGCGTGCTCCTGGCCTACGGCCTGTATTTCCCCCACCGCCGGGTCATGCTGCTCATTCCGCCCATTCCGATGAGCGCGCGCATGCTCGTGATCGTGTACGCGGCGCTCGAGCTCTTCTTCGGCGTCACCGGGACCGCCGCCGGCGTCGCCCATTTCGCGCATCTGGGGGGAATGCTCGGCGGCTACCTCATGATCCGTTATCGCCGCGGATTTCGGCGCTGAGGAAATCGGGGTCAGAGCCCGAACTCGGATTTACGTACGTGAAAACGAGATCGGGCTCTGACCCCGAATTCCCTTCGATCTGGAGTGACTAGTAATGGAAAAGCCCAGAGTCATTGCCTTAGAAGAGCACTACTACGATCCCGAGGTCGCGAAGCATTTCCAGCAGGGAGGTCCGGAATCGCGGCTGCCGGACCTGCGCAACCGCCTCTTCGACGTCGGCGCCGGCCGCATCCGCGAGATGGACGAGGCGGGCATCGACGTGCAGGTGCTCTCGCACGCGGCGCCGGCGACGCAGCGCATGGACGCCGAGACCGCGGTGCCGACGGCGCGCAAGGCGAACGACCGGCTGCTCGAGATCGTGCAAGCGTCCAACGGCAGGTTCGAGGGGTTCGCCGTGCTGCCCACCGCCGATCCGGGGCGCGCGGCGGACGAGCTCGAGCGCGCGGTGACGCGGCTGGGCTTCAAGGGCGCAATGATCCACGGCCTCGCAAACGGACAGTGGCTCGACGACAAGCGCTTCTGGCCGATCTTCCAGCGCGCGCAGGCGCTCGACGTGCCGGTGTACATGCACCCGGCGATCCCGCATCCCGCGGTGTCGGAGGTCTATTACAAGGATTACCTGAAGGAGTATCCCGCGCTCCTCACCGCGGCCTGGGGCTTCGGCGTCGAGACGGCGACCCAGGCGATCCGCATGGTGCTCTCGGGCCTGTTCGAAGCCTACCCGCGGCTGAAGATCATCCTGGGGCACCTGGGCGAGGGACTGCCGTTCTCGCTCTGGCGCATCGACATGGCGCTCGGGCGCCAGGGCAACCGTGGCTCGTCCTTCCGCGACGCCTTCCGCGAGCACTTCTGGATCACGACCAGCGGCAATTTTTCGACCGCGGCGCTGCTCTGCTCCGTGATGGAGATGGGCACCGACCGGATCCTGTTCTCGGTCGACTATCCCTTCGTGCTCAACCCCCCCGGGATGAAGTGGATGCAGGACATCCCGCTCGGCCCCGAGGACCGCGCGAAGATCTACGGCGGCAACGCGCGGCGGCTCCTCAAGATCGGGCCCCGGGAATAGAGTTTGCGAGACAGGCGTTTGCAAGACAGCTCGCGAAAGGACAGGCTCATGCTCAGATCCCTCGTCACTACCTTCACGACGCTCGCGCTCGCCCCCGCCGCGATCGCGCAAACGACGACCGTCTCCCCCAGATTCGGCATCTCCTCGCCTGGGACGACCAGCGTTTCGGCCGACGGAGCAACGTTCTCCCCGTCGACCCAGCAGGTGCAGTTCGTCGCGCCGCAGCTCATCCCGTTCGCCGGCTCGGCCGGAAATTTCGAGAGCCTGGTGTCCGGCCTCACTACCGGAGCGCCGGTGACGCTCGCCACCGTGGCCGCCGACGGCTCGGTGCAGATCGTGACCTTCACGCCGGCCAGCGCGGTCTCGCCGGCGGACGCCGCGCGCCTGCTCGAAACGGCGCGCCAGAACCTGATCTCGCGCGGCGTGGCCGCACCGACCGGCGCGCAGATCGCGGCTTCTCTGATGGGAGGAACCATCACCACGGCTTCGGGCACGAGCGCGCTCACCGGCGTGCTCACCGGCACGAGCAGCTCCCCCACGCCCGTGCTGGTGCGCACCGACACCGGCGCGCTGCAGAGCGGCGCCGCGAACTCGAACCTCTCTGCAGCGCAGCTCGCCGCCGTGCGCAACGCCCTCGCCACCGGGACCGGCACCGCGCTGACCATGGGAAGCGGCGCCACCGCGCGGACCGTCGTGTTCTCCCCCACCGGAGTCCGCCTGAGCGATTTCGAGGTGAACCAGGCCCTGCAGCTCGCCGGCACGTTGCTCGCCCAGCAAGGCGTGCTCAATCCGACCCCGGACCAGCTGCGCGCGGCGCTCTTCGGCGGCACGCTCGTCGGCGCGAACGGCGCCGTCTTTCCGGTCCAGGGCGTGCTCCAAGGTCAGGTGCGCAACACGAGCAACAGCACCATTGGCGTAACGAGCGCCTCGCCCTCGACCAATGCCAGCGATTCGTCAGTGGCCGGCACGAGCAACTCTTCGGTTGCCGGCACCGGCACGAGCAACTCGTCGGTTGCCGGCACCGGCACCAGCAACTCGTCGGTCAGCGGCACCAGCAATTCGCCTTTCGCGGCAAGCCCCGGCGCCTCCTCGGCCGGCGGCACGACGTCGGGAGCGGCGCTCGTGCCGCGCGGACGCCGGTAACACAACACCCCAGCGGAGGCTTCGTGCTGGTGCGCGTCCTGCTCCTTTGGCTCGCCTGCGGTTCGGTTTTTGCGCAGGCGTTTCCGGCCAAGCCGGTGCGCATCGTCGTCGGCTATCCGCCCGGCGGCTCCGGGGATTTCACAACCCGGCTGGTCGCGGACGAGATGGCCAAGGATCTCGGCGTCGCGGTGATCGCCGACAACCGCCCGGGCGCGGGCGGCAACATCGCCGCTGAGATCGTTGCAAAGGCGCCCGCTGACGGCTACACGCTGGTCAACGCCTGGCACCACGCGATCAACATCGCGCTCTACAAGAGCACGAACTACCAGGAGAAGGAATTCGCCGCGGTGTGCCGCGTGGCCACCGGCGCGACCGTGCTGGTGGTGAACCACAACCAACCGTTCAACAATCTGCGCGAGCTCATCGACTACGCGCGGCAGAACCCGGGGAAGCTCTTCAACGCGTCCGCGGGCTTCGGCTCCGCGCCGCACCTCGCCGCGGTGCTGTTCGAGTCGGTCGCCGGCGTGAAGCTCACATCGGTGCAGTACAAGGGCGGCGGGCCGGCCGCGCAGTCGCTCCTCGCCGGCGACACGCAGATGATGTTCGCGACCTCGCCCACGGTGATGGGCTTCATCCGGGCCGGCCGCATGAAGCCGCTCACCATCTCGATGCGCCATGCCTCGCCCGCGATCCCCGGGATCCCCGGCGCCGAAGAGGCAGGCCTGCCCGGCTACCATTACACGTTCTGGTTCGGTCTCTATGCGCCGGCCGGCACCCCCGCGCCGATCGTGCGCCGCCTGCACGAGGCGGCCGCGAGAGGCCTGGCAAAACCGGAGGTCCGGGAAAAAATTGCAGCGCAGGGAATGGACGCGACACCGTCGGCTTCGCCCGATGCGTTCGAGGCCGAGCTGCGCGCGGAGGCGCCTATGTGGCGCGACCTGGTGCGGGACTCGGGGGCAAAAATCGAGTAGGCATGCAGTTTGCAAGCAGCACGGGATGAATATGGGCAGCGTCCTCTATCTCCGCCGGGGCCTGCAGCGCAAGGACGATTCTCCAGCCGTAACGACCGAACGACCGGACAGCATCCTCCGGCCGGGTCACAACGCCTTCGCCATCGCGCGCGCCGAGCGCCTTTGCGTGCTGATCGACGCGGAAGCGTATTTTCGCGCGTTCTACCAGGCGGCATTGCGAGCCAAGCGCTCGATCACCATTCTCGGCTGGGACTTCAACAGCCAGACGCGCCTGCACTTCGACCCGGTGCCGAAAGGCGGGCCCCCGGCGCTGCTCGGCGACTTCCTCAACTACCTGGTCCGGCGCAGGCGCGGCCTGCACATTAACGTGCTGAATTGGGACTACCCGATGGTCTTCGGGGCGGACCGCGAATTCCCGCCGCTGTACGGCTTCGGGTGGCGGCCGGCCCGCCGGGTGCGCCTCAGGTACGACGACACCCATCCGGTGGCGGGCTCGCAGCACCAGAAGATCGTATTGATCGACGACGCGCTCGCCTTCGTCGGCGGAATCGACCTCACGGTGCGGCGCTGGGACTCGAGCGAGCATGCGCCCGACGATCCGCGCCGCGTCGCCTACGGCAAGCCTTATCCGCCGTTCCACGACATGATGGTCGCGCTCGACGGGGAAGCGGCGCAGGCGCTTGCCCGGGTCGCCCGTGAGCGCTGGCACCTGGCGACGGGTCGCACTCTGAAAGCGGTATCGGCCGACCATGACCCGTGGCCGCCCGCGCTCGACGCGGAGCTGCGCGGCGTCGAGGTGGGGATCGCGCGCACCATGCCGCCGCGCGACGATGCGCCGGCGGTGCGCGAGGTCGAGCGCCTCTACCTGGACCAGATTGCCTCGGCGCAGCGCGAGATCTACATCGAGAACCAGTATTTCACCTCCCCGCTCATCGCCGCCGCGCTCGAGAAGCGCCTGGCCGAAGCCGACGGGCCCGAGATCGTGCTTGTGCTGCGGCTCCTGAGCCACGGCTGGCTCGAAGAGGCGACCATGCACGTGCTGCGCACGCGCCTCCTCCAGCGGCTGAAGAAGGCGGACCGCCACGGGCGCTTCCACGTGTACTACCCGCACATCCCCGGCCTGGCCGAGACCAGCTGCCTCGACGTGCACTCGAAGATGATGGCGGTCGACGACCGGCAGCTGCGCGTGGGCTCGGCGAACCTGTGCAAGCGCTCGATGGGCATGGATACCGAATGCGACGTGCTGATCGAGTCGCGCGGCGAGGCGCACGTCGCCGCGATGATCCGGGGGCTGCGCGATCGGCTGATCGCCGAGCACGTGGGCGTTGCGCCGGCGCTGTTCCGCGAAACGCACGACAGGAGCGGCTCGCTGCACGGCGCGATCGCCGCGCTGCGCGGCGAGGGACGCACGCTGCGCGAGCTCAACGACATGAAGGAATGGCCCGACGCCCTCGTGAGCATCGCCTCGGTGGCCGACCCCGACGAGCCGATCGCGCTCGACTTCCTGTCGACCGACCGGGTCTCGGCCTCCAACCGGGAGAAGGGCCGTCCGGCCTGGGGCCGGCTCGCGTTCTTCGCCGTGGTGATCGCCGCGCTGGCCGCGCTGTGGCGCTTCACCCCGCTCGCCGAATTTGCGAGCGCCGAGCGCGTCATCGACTGGTCGAAGGCGTTCGGCGCCACATGGTGGGCCCCGGTCGTGGTGGTGCTGTCCTACACGCCGGCCTGCTTCGTCATGTTCCCGCGGCCCCTGATCACGCTCGCGAGCGTGATCGCCTTCGGCCCCTGGCTCGGCTTCCTCTATTCGCTCATCGGCATCGTGTCCGCCGCCGTCGTCACCTTCTTCGCCGGCAAGCGCATGCGCCGCGACACGGTGCGGCGCCTCGCCGGGCCGAAGATCGAGCGCATGGTCGGCGTGCTGAGGAAGCACGGACTGCTCGCCATGAGCCTGCTGCGGCTGGTGCCGCTCGCGCCGTTCTTCGTCGTGGGCGTGGTGGCCGGCGCCGTGCGCCTGAAGCTTTGGCACCTGGCCGTGGGGACCGCGATCGGCATGCTTCCGGGAACGCTCGCCGCGACCCTCTTCGGCGACCAGCTCGAGCATGCGCTCTCGGGAGGCACGATCAATTGGTGGATCGTGGGAGGCTGCGCGGCGTTGCTCGCAGGCGGCGCTTTCCTGGTGAAGCGCTGGTTCGCCCGGATGGCGCACCGCATGCAACGCGACGATCCCGCCGCCAAGTGAAGTCGGACGCGAGCCTTGCCAACTGGCGCTCGCTCGACGAGCAGCTCGGCCCGGACTGCCTGCGCGTCGCGAGCTACAACCTGCACGGCTGCGTCGGCCGCGACGGCGAGCGCGACGCCGAGCGCATCGCCGGGGTGATCGCGCAGCTCGGCTGCGACACCATCGGCCTGCAGGAGGTGTATCACCTCGACCTTCTCGCCGAGCGCACGGGTCTCCAGGCGATCTCGGGACCGCCCTCGGTCTGGCACGGGCGGCACGTCGGCAACGCGCTGCTCACACGGCGCAAGGTGCTCGAGGTGCGCAACCACGACTACACCTGGCCCCGGCACGAGCCCCGCACGGCGCTCGACGTGGACCTCGAAGTCGACGGCGAGACCGTGCGGGTCATCGTCACCCACCTCGGGCTCAAGCCGGTGGAGCGGCGCTTCCAGGTGCGCAAGCTCCTCGACCTCATCAAGGCCACGCCGCTCCATGAGCGTGTCGTGGTGCTGGGCGACATCAACGAGTGGCTGCCCCTCAGCCGGCCGCTGCGCTGGCTGAACGCCCTGCTCGGCCACTCTCCGCGCGAGCGCACTTTCCCGGCGCGCTGGCCGCTTTTTGCGCTCGACCGGGTCTGGGTGCGCCCGCGCCATGCGCTGCTCGCCTTCGGCGCGCACCGCTCGTCGCTGGCGGTGCAGGCGTCGGACCATCTGCCGGTGAAGGCCATCATCGCCTCGCACGAGCTGCCGCACCGCCTGGCGACGGCCCGGCCAGCGCGGCAGCTACGCGTTCTAGGCCGTTCGCAATAGCGGGTGTAGGGCCCTGCCCGACTTACAGGAGGCGGCTGCCTCCATAGAATGCGCCTGCCTCCATAAAATGACCCAGACATGAACCCTGGTGAAACGGCGAACTGGCGAGAGCTCTTACAAGAACCCTCGGGCGGCGACCATTTCGTGCAGGTCTACAAGGACGAAGCCTTCCTTCTCGAAGCCGTCGCCGAGTACACGGAAACCGGCTTGCGCCGCGGCGAGGGTGTGGTGATCATCGCGACGCCTTCGCATCGCGCCGCGTTTGTGCGCCGGCTTGAGGGCAACGGGGTCGCGGCCGAGGAAGCGGTGCAGCGCGGGCAGCTTCTGCTCCTCGATGCCGAAGAGACTCTCGCCCGCTTCGCACCGGCTGGCATGCCCGAGTGGCAGAGCTTCCATATGCTGATCGGCGGCGTGATTGCGAAGCTGCGCCTCGAGTACCCGACGGTGCGTGCCTACGGGGAGATCGTCGACCTCTTGTGGCGGCGTGGCGAGCGCGAAGCGGCAATCCGCCTCGAGGAGTTCTGGAACGATCTGGCCGGATTGGAGACGTTCTCGCTGCTCTGCGCCTATTGCATGGACAACCTGGACCAGGCCGCCTACAGCGGCCCGCTCGACTGCCTCTGCAGAGTTCACTCGCACCTCATTGCGGCCCGCGACTACAAGCGCTTCAACTCAGCGGTGGTGGAGGCGAGCGAGGCGGTTCTCGACCGGACGCTGGCCCAGATGCTGCTGTCGCTCTCGGAGCGGCACCGGCTGCAGACGGCAATGCCGCAAGGCCAGGCGACGCTGCTCTGGCTCCAGCACAACATGCCTCGGACTGCGGAGAAGGTGCTGGCGCAGGTGCGCAGCCGCTACAGCGCCTAGTTTCCCTTCTTGGTCGCGCCGGCGCTGGCCGAGCCCTGGCCGCGCGCGGTCTTTTTGCGCACCGGTCGCGGCTTGCCGATCGAATCGTATTCGGCGAAGGACAGCTTGCCGTCGTGATTGCGGTCGGCCCGGTCGAAGCCGACCGTCACCTGCTCGTGCCCGGCGGCCTCGGCCTTGGAAACGAAGCCGTCGCCGTCGATGTCGAGGCGGCGGAATATCGCCTCCTTGTCGGACGAGGCGGGCGCTCTGGAGGTGGCGCCTCCGCTCGCCGAGGCGGCGGCGGGCAGGAAGCGCAGCTGCGACTGCGCCTCCCGGACGTTCGTGGTGTCGGCTTGCGCCGCAGCGGTCAGCAGGACGGCGGACAGCAGGAAGGACGAGGCGAACAAGGTGCGCCAGGCCATGCTTCGAGCTCCTTTCCCCAGGGAGCTTGCAGTTAGCGTGCCCAAACATCTGGTTACACATTCGGACAGACACGGCGCCCCGAGCGCGCGTTAATGGCCGCTATGAGACGCTGGATCGCACTAGTACTCCTTGCCCTGACCGCATGGCAGCTCCCGGCCCAGGCGCAGGCGCGGGTCTACAACCAGGCCGAGCTCGACGCGTTGCTCGCCCCGGTCGCGCTCTACCCCGATGCCGTGCTCTCCAACATCCTGGTCGCATCGACCTACCCCGACGACGTGCGCCAGGCCGCCGCTTGGTCGCTCGCGAACCCTCAGCTCACGGGGGAGGACGCGGTGCGCGCTGCCGAGCCCATGCCGTGGCATCCGAGCGTCAAGGCGCTGGTGGCCTTTCCGGATCTCCTCGCACGCATGAACGACAGTCCTCAATGGGTCGCCGACCTCGGCGGCGCCTTCCGCGAACAGGAGCCCTACGTGATGGACACCGTGCAGCGCCTGCGGAGCCGTGCGCAGGCGAACGGTTCGCTGCAGTCCAACGATCAATACATCGTGCAGCAGCAGGGTCCGGACATCGCGGTCTACCCTGCACAGCCGCAGGTCGTCTACGCGCCCTACTACGATCCGTACGTCGTTTACGGCGCGTGGTGGTGGCCGGCGTACCGCCCGGTGTTCTGGCGGCCGTGGTATCCGCGTCCTGCGCTGTTCGCCTCGACCACCTTCGTCGTGCGCTCGGTCGACTGGCGTCAGCGCCACATCGTGCACCCGGGCTTCCACGGCCCGCTCCCGGTCGCCCGGCAAGCCGCGCGCATCGTCCAGCCGCAGCCGGTGATCCAGAGCCATACGCCAGCGCAGCCCTACATCCAGGGCCGTGGCCAGCCCTACATCCAGGGCCAGACCGCGCCGCGGCCGGCTATCGACTCGGTGCGCCCTCGCCCGCAGCCTTGGGGGCAGCGCGTCGAGCAAGGACGGGAGTTCCACCGCGAGCCGTCGAGGGCCGCTCCGCAGGCGCCGGTGGCGATTCCCGCCCAACAGCCGCAGGGAGTGCGGCAAATCGTCGGCCAAACCCTGCGCAATCAGGCGCCGCACCAGGCGCCGCAGGCTCCTCACCTGCGCGCGCCGGTCGGCCACGCGCCACAGGGTCCGCGCATGCAGAGCCGCAGCGGCAACTTCCAGCCGCGAGGCCGTAGCCGGGGGCGCTAGTCCGGCTTGAGGCCCGCGGCCTTCACCACGGCCGCCCAGCAACCGCGACGAGGCACTTCACACTTATGCTGCCTTTGCGGGAATCGCGCCAGGAAGACCGGGCATGTCGCGCAGCAGCCGGCCGAATCCCGTCACGCCTTCTCGCACGCCGATCTTCCTGAGCGCGTGCCACAGCGTCATGTTGTTGGTCGTCAACACCGGCTTTCCGACCGCGCGCTCGAGCGACTCGACGATGCTCGCGGTCCACCAGTTGCCGCAGGCGAGGAACACCGCGTCGGCAGCCTCGCAGTCGGCCTTGCGGCCGTGCTCGAAGGCCGTGTCCGGATGCAGCCGGCCCACCTCGGTGTTGTTCACGACGCCCATCGCCACCTGGCTCGGCACCTCGATGCCGTGCGATTCGAGAAACGCCGCGACCCACTTGTTGGTGGTTTCGCTCCACGCGGCCGCCAGCGCCACGCGCCGCACGCCGAGCACCGCGAAGGCGTCGAGCATCGCGGTCGCCGCGGTGCTCGCCGGCTTGCCGGAAGCCTCCTCCATGCGCCGGATGAGCTGCGCGTCGTAGCCCTTGCCGAGGCGCGTCGAGGGCGCGGTCGCGGCCAGCACCACGATGTCGACCGCGGCGTCGCCGAGCTTGCGGCTTTCCTTTTCCAGCTCGGCGACGATGCTCACCGTCGAGTCGGGGTCGATCCGGCTCAGGCTGAGCCGCGCGACGTGCAGCGACACCGACTCGGGCAGCATCTGCATGAGCTCGGGCTCCTGCGTCGAGTTGGACGACGGCACCAAGAGGCCGATGCGATGCTTCTTCTCGATGTGTTTCATGCGCGCGATTCTAGCGCGTGCTAGATTGGCCGAGATGGAATTCATCGCGAGCGCCTAGCCTTGCCCCGTGTCATCCGCGTCGCGCTGGTGTCGGCGCGCGACCTCATGCTGACCTTCGGCCCGTTCGTGCTGATCGCGATCGCGCTGCTGGTCGCCGCCTATGCGGTGCTCGATCCGACGCCGCCCAAGCGCGTGGTGCTCGCCACCGGCCCCGAGAACACCGCGTACGCCAGGTGGGGCGAGCAGTACGCGGCCGAGCTCAAGCGCTACGGCATCCGCGTGGAGCTGCGCTCCACCATGGGCTCGCTGCAGAACCGCCGCCTGCTGCGCGACCCGAAGGAGAAGGTCGACGTCGCCTTCGTACAGGGCGGCTCGAACGACGGCAACCAGGCCGCCGACAAGAAGGAGGAGATGGAGGACCTGGTCTCGCTCGGCACGGTCGCCTACGATCCGGTGTGGATCTTCTACCGTGCCGAGTCGGCGAAAAAGCTCGGCAAGGACGCGCCGGTCACCGCGCTGCCGCAGATGCGCGGCTGGCGCGTGAACGTCGGCGTGCGCGGCAGCGGCACTCCGGGCATCACGGGACGCATCTTCGCCGCCAATTTCGTCGAGCGCGACGAGCTCAAGCGAACCAACCTCGACGAGACCGCGGCGGTGGTCGCGCTGCTCGGCGGCGAGCTCGACGCCGCGGTGCTGGTGTCGCCGCCCGAATCGCAGATGGTGCAGATGCTGCTGCAGACGCCCGGCATCCGCCTCTACGAGTACGGCCAGGCCGAGAGCTATGCGCGGCGCTACCCGTTCCTGAGCCCGGTGATGCTGCCGCGCGGCGTCGCCGACATTGCGCGCGACGTGCCGCCCGCGGACACCGCGCTCATCGCGACGACCACCTCGCTTCTCGCGCGCGACGACATCCACCCGGCGCTGGTGCAGCTCTTCGTCCAGGCGGCCACGCGCATCCACAGCGGCCCGGGGTGGATCGCGCGCGCCGGAACCTTCCCGAACTCGCACCAGAGCGAGTTCCCGCTCGCCAAGGACGCCGCGCGCTATTACCAGAGCGGCCCGCCTTTGCTGCAGCGCTACCTGCCCTTCTGGCTCGCCAACCTGATCGACCGCATGTGGGTGGCGCTGTTCTCCATCGTCGCGGTGCTGATCCCGCTCTCCCGCATGGTGCCGCCGCTGTACGCGTTCCGCATCCGCTCGCGCATCTTCCGCTGGTACCGCAACCTCCGGCAGCTCGAGAGCGACGCGGCCGCCGGCGTGAAGACCCCGGAGGAGCTGCTCGCCGGACTCGACCGGCTCGAGGCGCGCGTCGCCGGCATTGCGGTACCGCTCTCCTACAACGACGAACTCTACGCGCTGCGCACGCACATCGATCTCGTGCGCGAGCAGCTGAACAAAGCCCGGGCGTAGAATCGTCGCGCCCGTCCAATCGCGGGCGGGCCGATAGGAGGAGGAGGCCATGAGCAAGCTCACGCGTTTGTGCGTAACGCTTTCGCTGGCAACGCTGGTGCCTGTAGTGCTCCTTGCGCTGCCCGCCGCGGCGCAGGACAAGAAGGGGCCCATCCGCGCGCAGAAGCTGCTGCTCGACAACGACCGGATGCGCGCTACCGAAAGCGTGTTCAAGCCGGGCGAGGCGAACCCGATGGAGCCGCGCGGCCACCGGGTGACGCGCGTGCTGAAGGGCAACACCACGATCGAGCGCACGCACTCCGGCGGCAAGACCGAGAAGATCGAATGGAAGGAAGGCGGCGTGTATTACTCGCCGGCCGACAATGCCTCGAGCAAGAACGTCGGCAAGAGCGAAGTCACCATCTACACGGTGTCGCTGAAGGAGAAGAAGTAGCGCGGGCGGGCGCGCGGCTTGCTACGGCTGGGACATGAGACTACTCACCGTTCTCGCCTTGGCGGCGCTTGCCGGCGGCCTGTATCACTTCGGCAGCCGGCGCGGACGAGCCCTGCAGGCTCGGCTCGGACGGGCCGACGAGCGGCTCGCCGAAGCCGTGCGCTCGGCCATCGCCGGCAAGGGGTCCGGCCGAGTCGATGTGCGCTCCGCCAACGGCGTGGTGGCGCTGCGCGGCAACCTGTCCGCAGCCGAACGCGATCGGGTGCTCGCGGCCGCGCTCAGCGTTTCCGGGGTGGTGCAGGTGACCAACCTGATCGAAATTGAGGAGTCGGCGGAGCGCCCTGGCGCCGAGCCGATCGGCGATCTCGGCCCGATGCAATCGGGGATCGCGACCGGGCCTTAGGTTACGAGCTAGGTCACTTCTTGATCATTCCGGTCCGGGTCAGGATCGGCGTGGTCGCCTTGTATTCGCGCCAGAGGTCGGCGCGCAGCGGCTCGCCCGGGCGATAGTCGACATCGATGCCGCGGCCGTTCATCGTGTCGACGAACTTGGGCTCTTCGATCGCCGTTTTCGCCGCGTCGTGGAGATGGCCCACCACCGCTGCGGGCGTGCCCTTCGGCACCATCAGCAGGTACCAGACGCCGCTCGAGACGTCCCAGCCGAGCTCCCTCGCCGTCGGCACGTCGGGGAAGGCGGCGTGGCGCTTCGGCGTGAAATTCACGAGGGCGCGCATGCGCTTGCCGTCGACCATGGGCTTGAGCTCGCCGGGCTGCGCGACCACCGCCTCGATGTGGCCGCCGAGGACCGAAACGCTCGACTGCGCCCACCCGGCATAGGGCACGTGCACCATCTTGACCCCGGCGTGATGCATGAGCTCCTCGAGATTGAGGTGGCTCGAGGTCCCTTCGCCCGGCGTGCCCACGCGGATCAGCCCCGGATTGTCCTTCGCGTCGGAGAGCAGCTCGCGGATCGTCTTGTACTTCGATTCGCCGCGCACCGCGATCAGCGGGTAATAGGCCACCAGGTTGATGAAAGGGTCGTAGTCGTCGGGCGTCTTGTAGGGCAGGTCGTTGATCTGCGGCGCGATCGTGAGCGCGGAATGCGGCGTGAGGATGAAGGTGTAGCCATCGGGCGCCGCGCGCGTCAGCTCGCCCACCGCCACGGCGCCCGCCGCGCCCGGCCGGTTGACCACCACCAGGCCGGCCGGAAAGCGCGGCTTCATGTTTTCCGCCACCATCCGCGCCACGATGTCGACCAGGCCGCCGGCGGGATAACCCGTCAGCATCGTCACCGTGCGGCTGGGGTATTGCGCCGCGGCGGGCAGCGCCAGGACCAGCAGGACAACGGATAGCAGCCGCTTCATCGATCCCCTCCTCCGGGCCGCTAGCATCGCCCAACGAAGCTCACCGCGCAACCGGCCGCCGACGGCGTGCTCAGCTCGCTGCGGCTGATCGGCGCGCAGTGGTCGGCCGCGGCGCTCGTTCCCATCCTGTCGATGGCGATCGAAATCGCATCCGCGGGCGTGCTGGTCTCGTATTTGCGCGCGATGGCGCGGCGCGCCGCGGTTACTGCCCGCTTCGTACCAGCCGCCTAGCGTCACAAAGGGTCGCCCGGGCTCGCCCAGACCAGCAGGACGATGAGCGCGACGAGCAAGATCGGATCGAGCATTTCCATCGCCCCCGCCTGGTCGATGCCTGATGCACCGACGCTACGGACGCGCCGCGCTTCGCTCAAGCCGCGCGCAGCGTGTATCGCCTGGCGCGACTCGCGGAGCCGGCAGGCGCGACTGCGGTTTGGTTCTCAGCCCTCGGACGACAGGAAGTCGAGCACGGTCCGGGTGTACTCGTCGTCGACCACGTGGTAAGGCATGTGGCCGCCGCGCTCGAACAGCTTGAGCCTTGCGCCGGGAATCGCCTTGGCGAGCGCCTGCGAGAAATACATCGGCGTCACCATGTCGTCGGTCGCGACGGTGACGAGAGTAGCCGCGCGGATGCGGCCGAGGTCGCGGCGCCGGTCGAAGCGCATGATCGCCTCGATGCGCGAGAGCACCACGTCGACCGGCGGGAAGCTCGCGGCCTGCTGCCGCTCCTGCTCCGCGGCCAGCGTTTCGTTCTGCGCCACCCACCACGGCGGGTAGAGCACCGCGCTCGTCGCGCGCAGATACCCCATCGGGCCGGTGTGCCGGAGGAGCGCATGCCGCGCCTCGAAGAGGCGCGTGAAGAACGCATCGGCATGCGTCCAGGTCGACGACAGCACGAGCTTCTTCAGCCGCTGCGGGTGCTCCACCGCGATGATCTGGCCGATCGCGCCGCCGGTGGAATGGCCAAGGTAATGCGCCTGCTCGATGCCGAGCGCATCCATGAGGCGCAGCACGTCCTGCGTCATCTGGCCCATGGCGTAGCGCATGACCGGCCGGTCGCTCTGGCCGCAGCCGCGGTGGTCGTGCACGATCACGCGATAGCGCCGGGAGAGCTCCGGAATCTGCTTGTAGAAGGTCGCGCCGACGCCGCCCAGCCCGGGAACGAGGAGCAGCGGCTCGCCCGAGCCGTGGGCTTCGTAGTAGAGCGTGCAGTCGCCGATCGACACCCTGGGCATGCCGCGGATACTACTTGCTTCGCCGGTGAAGCAAAACCCTAGTAAGGCTGCTGGCGCGCGATCTTGAGATCGCTGGCCCACTTCGCGATCTCGGCTTCGACGAACTTCTGCAGGTACGCCTGCGAGCGCCGTTCGGGCGCCACCACGTCCGCGCCGATCTGCTTGAGACGCGCCTGCACGAACGGCTGGCCGATGGCGGCGAGCGCGGCCTCGTGCACCTTCGCCGAGACCGGGTCCGGCACCCCGCGCGGCAGGAAAAGGGCGAACCAGGTCCAGGCCGAGAAATCGGCCAGGCCCTGCTCGTGCGCGCTCGCGAGCTCGGGCAGCACCTGCACGCGGTTGCGCGCCAGGATCGCGATCGCCTTCACGTCCTGCCGGGAGATCGGCGCGATCGCCACGGTGAGCGGCGAGCAGTAGTAGTCGATGCGCTCGGCGACGATGTCGCGCATCGCGGGTACGCCGCCGGCGTAGGCAACGTGGGTGGCGTGGATCCCGGCGGCGGCATTGAACATGGTGCAGACGAGGTGCGTCGAGGAGCCTTCTCCGGCCGAGGCGAACTGGATCGTACGCGGGTTGGCCTTGGCGTAGGCCACCAGGTCCTCGAGCCGGCTACCGGGCAGGTTCTTGCGCGCGACGAGCACGAACGGCTGCTCGGCGAGCAGCGCCACGGGGGTAAAGTCCGTGACCGCGTTGTACGGCGGCTTCTTGAGCAGCGTCTGGCTGAGCGCGTGGGTCGCCGAGGTGCCGAGCAGCAGCTCGTAGCCGTCCGGCGCCGCCTTGGCGACGCGGCCGGCGCCGGTCATCCCACCGCTGCCGGGGACATTCTCCACGTTGACCGGCTGTCCCAGGGACTGCGCGAGGCGCGGCGCCAGCATGCGCGCGAGGATGTCGTCGTCGCCGCCTGCGGCGAACGGCACCACGAGGGTGAGGTCACGCGAAGGCCATTCCTGCGCCGCCAAGGGCGTCGCCGCGGCAAACGCCGCGGCGATGCCCATTACCCAAAGTAGCCGGAGCGCTCCCCTTCGCATGGCCCTATTTTGCTGGGCCGGCGCGCGAGGCGCTCAGGAACTACTGAACAAAAAACCGGAACTTCTACAGCGATTTCAAGTACTCGATCAGCTCGGCCTTCTCCTGGGCATTCAGCCCGAGACGGAAGTTGCGGTCGTAGTGGTCGATGACCGCCGCCAGGTTCGGGAAGCGGCCGTCGTGGTAGAAGCCACCCTTCTGGTGCGTCCACAGGCCGGCGAGGGGCGCCGTGCGGTACATGTGCGTCGGCGAGCGGTCGGCCTGGAACGAGTCGATCCCCATCTCGGCCGGCGAGTGGAGGTTCTGGCCCGGCTCGGTGTAGAGCGGCGGCACATGGCAGGTCGAGCACTGCCCCCGACCGTTGAACACTTCCTTCCCACGCGCTGCTGCCGCCACGTCGAAGCTTCCCTTCGGCGCCTTCGGCGCAGGAATAGCGAGCTGGTAGAAGTGCAGCGCCGGCAGCTTGGCGGTCACGAGATCGGGTGTGCCGCGGGTGTTGAACGAGCCGCTCTTCGCCGCGACCGGATACTGGTCCGGATCGCTGAGCCGCATGTCGAAGAACGTCCCCGAGCCGTGCATTTCGGTCACCCCGACGTAGGCGTTCCAGTACGGCACCGAACCGAAGCCGGTCCAGGTGTGGAGGTTTACGCCCGCGAGACCGAAGGCGGGTGGGATGAGCGTGCCTGCCTGCCCGCCGTCGGGACGGAACGCCTTGCCGTCCTTGTCCAGGATGGCGTCGAAGCGCCCGGGACCCCAGCTCGTCAACACTTTCTTGACGGTCGCTTCATCGACGCCGAGGAGATCGGTGAACGGCTTGAGGTTTGGCGCAAGCGAGAGGATCACGCCGATGTTGAGGTCGCGGTTCGCCCAACCGTCCAGCCGCTTGCCGATGCCGGGCGCGAAGGAGTCATCCACCTGCGAATGGCATAAGGCGCACTGGGTGCCGAGCGACTGGATTTTGCCCGATGGATCGAATTTTCCGGTCAGGCCCACCACCGCGTTCAGCTTGAGGAGCGCAAGCGTGGTCGCCGGGTCGTCGAGATTGACCTTCCCCGCCTTGATCTGCCCCTTCAGGCTCTCCGGCAACGCGTCCGCGTCGACCTTCAGGCCGACCGCCAGCGCGGTCTTCGGGCTCACTCCGGGGCCGGCGCCGCCGTTCTTCGCTCCCGCGATGGCTTTGTGCAGCTGCAAGGCGTCGCCGAAAAAGGCCTCGGAGCCGAAGGTGTCGAAGCGGAAGATCTGCCTGCCCTGATCGACCGTTTGGCGTGCGTGATCGTTGATCTGGCGATCGATCTTGGATAACGCCTTCCCCTCGTCGCCATCCCTGGATTCGTCCGCGCGGGCATTTCCTGGCCCACTCATCCCGACGCCGACGCCGAACAGCGTGGCGAACGCGATGACCGAAGCACCGATGACCGGTGCCGCCGCTCTAACTCTCATGTGTACCTCCTTCAATGACCGCCGGTTTCGGCGCTCTCCTACAACTACACGCATGCGCCGTGTCTATTCCTGCTTCTCAGGATTCGCTCGGGTCATTGGATGAGGCGAACGCGCTGCGCGTTTCAGAACGGACCGCGCTTCATATTCGTGTAACGCTTCTTGAAACGCCTGAAACGCGGGCGCAACTCAAAGCATCGAATCTTTTTCCTTTCCGTCCATCTTTTTCCTTTCCGTCCGGCCGTCAGTCTTCGTGCGGACGCAGCGCGCCGGGGATGCGGTGCTTCTCGAGGCCGCCGAGATCGGGCGCGCCGGCGAGGTACGCTCCGTTGATCGCTCCGACCGACGACCCCACGACGAAATCGGGCGCCACGCCCTGCGCGAGCAGCTGGCGCAGCATGCCGACCTGCACCGCCCCGATGCTGCCGCCGCCGGCGAGCACGAAGGCGGTGCTCATGGCGCGGCCCTAGTATCCGAAGAACTCTTCGCTGCGCACGTCGTCGGGGACAACGCCGTTGCGCGCGAGGATTGCCTTCATTGCCTGCACCATGGCGGGCGGCCCGGCGAGGTAGTACACCGGTGAAGGCGCATCGACGACGAAGCGCTTCAGCTTTTCTTCGTCGAGCATGCCCTCGGCGTCGGTCATCGGCGCGAGCAGCCGGAAGCGTGCGTTGCGCCGCGCGAGCGCCTGCAGCTCGTCGAGGAACGCAGCGTGCTCGCGGCGCCGGTTCGAGTAGGCGAGGTAAAGGCGATGCTCGAGGCGGTCGTGATCGGCCTGGAGCAGCATGCTCCTGAACGGCGTGATGCCGATGCCGCCGGCGATGAACACCGCCGCGCGCGCCGGATCGTCGTGCAGCGTCATGTTGCCGGCCGGCCCCACCAGCTTGACCTTCGCTCCCACCGGCAGGGCTTTCAGTGCGCGCTTGAAGTGGCTGCCTTCGCGCATGCGGGTCGCCACCATGAGCTCCTTCTCGTACGGCGCGCTCGCGAGCGAGAACGTGCGGCGCGCGCTGTTCGGCTCGGCTGGCGGCTCGAGCAGCGCGAAATTCGCCGACTGGCCGGCCTTGAAGGCGAAGCCGGCGGGCTTCTCGAAGCGGAACGCCATCGTGCCCTCGGCGACCTCCTCGCCGCCGGCGAGCGTCACCTCGTGGCGGGCCATGTCAGTACGTGCGGATTTCCGGGAACTGGTCCGGCGTCTCGTGGCGCTCGCCGTCTTCGTCGTACCAGTACAGGTTGCCGGGCTTTTCGCCGGCGGTGAGGTTATGCGACCCGTCGCAGAACGGCTGGTTCTGCGACAGTCCGCACCGGCAAAGCCACTGCTCCTTGCCGTCGATCATGTAGGGGGCCGGCTCGTGGGCGGTGCGTTTCACTAGGCGTGCCATGCGCTTCTCCTTTGGGCTCGCACATTGGATGGCGCGGAACGCGGCGGTGTTTCAAGGCCCCGTGCCCGACCCAATGGGATACAGCGGGATACAGCGGGGCCGGGCGCTTATTCCCCTACGCCGTCAGGGAGACGCAGGCGTCCTCGTACTTGCCCGCCCCCATCGCGCCGTCCTCGAAGATCCCGCGCTCGCGGATCCAGCGGAAGGAGTCCTCGAACACCTCCTTCGTGTACGGCTCGAACACGATGCGCTCGCCCGGTCCCCAGCGGCGGGTGTCCATCTGCTCCAGGAAGCGCTTGGGAAACTCGTTGCGATAGTGCTTCGTGTACAGCTCGGGACGCAGGTCGATGTCACGCTGCGCGAGGCGCAGGGCGGCGAAGTACTTCTTCAGGTCCTCGCGGTCGGGATTGCCGGTGATCATGGTGGCCATCATGAAGCTGGTGTCGATCACCTTGCGGAAGCCGAGCTGCTCGAGGAAATAGTACGGCCCGGAAAACACCGCCGCCGCCGGCACCTGCCGGTCGACCAGCTTCTCAAGCCTCGAGAACAGGATCCCGTCCGCAAACGAGAGCTTGATGTCCGAGAGCGGCATGTACTGCTCCAGGGCCTGGATGGTCGAGTAGTGGCTGCCCGACTGGTAGCCGACCGAGATCGGCACGCCCTTCAGCTGCTCGGGATGCCGGATGTCGGACTCGGGCGGGACGAACACCCCGCTGGGCGAGACCGAGTAGCAGTCGGCGTAGAGCTTGCCGTGGCCGACCGACGCCGCCACGTTGACCGTCCAGTGGCAGGCGCAGCTCACGTTGGTGTCGCGGCCCTTCTCGATGTTCTGGAAGGCGCCGACCTTGTCCGGCGTGGCGTGGTTTTCGAACACGCCCTGGAACTCGTAGTCGAGCCCCTGCGCCTTGAAGTAGCCCTTTTCCTCGGCCACCCATTCGTGCAGGCGGAAATGCGGCGTGATGGCGAACTTAGGCATGCGCGGTCTCCTTAACGGTGAGTTCCAAGCGTTCCTGCTCGATTCGTTTGCCGAGGATGCGGCGGAAATGAGCCAGAGGCGCGTCGGCGACGATGGCATTCATTCTGAATTCCGGGTCGCCGTCGAGCACCTCCTGCTGACCCTCGATGATGAACTTGTCCTCCATGAACCCCTCCACCATGCTGTCGCGCAGCGAGAGCGCGATGGCCGGATTGTGGAGGTCGTAGTCGTGCAGGTAATCCCAGAAGAAGTGCGTCGAGCGCCGCGTCTCCGGGGTGAAGAACTGGCAGTTGCGGTACTGCTTCGCGCCCTCGAGATTCCCTTCGCGCGCGCCGGTGCCGGCGGGCGAAAACAGCGTCTCCATGAAGAAGATGCCGGGAACGTACATGCGCGCGATGTTGCGTCGGTCCACCTTCCCGGCCTGCGGCACCACCTTCTTGTGGAACGGAGGCGCCGGCGCATCCAGGTGCCAGCGCTCGACGCGGAAGCCGTCCTCCAGCCGCTCGATGGCGGTGGGCTTGGACTTGTAGGCGTACTCCTCCGAGCCGCCGAGCGTCTTCGTATGCACGAAGGCGAGGTGCGCGAAGTCGGAGAGGTTGTCGACGATAAGCAGGTAGTTCGCCTGGTAGTGCATGTAGTCGGGCCGGCCGCGCCACGCCGGATCGCGCAGGTACGGGAAGTCGAGGATGTTCGCCGCGTCGGCGAGCGCCGGCTCGCCCATCCAGATCCACACCAGGCGGTCGCGCTCGAGCACCGGGTAGCTCCTGACGCCGAGATTCTTCGGGATGTTGTCCTGCCCCGGGATCTGGATGCACTTTCCGCTCGGATCGAACTTCAGGCCGTGGTACATGCAGCGCACGTCGTCGCCCTCGCGGCGGCCGTTGGAGAGCTTGGCGCCGCGGTGGCAGCAGCGGTTGTCGAGCGCCACGACGCGGCCGCTGTCGCCGCGGTAGAGCAGCACCGGCTTATCGAGGAGGGTGCGCGCGAGGAGCTTGCCGCCGGCGAGCTCGTGGTCCCAGGCGGCGACGTACCAGGTGTTGGTGAGAAAGCCCTGTGTCTCGAGGCCCATCTGCCGATTCTCCTCTTCCAGCCCCATAGTCTAGGGAGCGTCGGGCCCTGGATAAATTGCGGCCACCGGATAGATTGTTCAGAATACTGGACAATGGACTGGAACGACGTCGACGCCTTCTGCTGCGTCCTCGAGCACGGCGGCTTTACCGCCGCGGCCAAGGCGCTCTCGCGCCCCAAGTCGAGCATCAGCGCGTCGGTCTCGCGGCTGGAAGGCGAGCTCGGCGCGCGCTTGCTGCAGCGCACGACGCGCCGGGTGCGCGCCACCGAAGCCGGCGAGTCGCTCTACCAGGACGCGGCGCCCATGTTCCAGCGCCTGCGCGAGGTGCGCGCCAATGCCGCGGCGCGCGGCAACGCGGTCGCCGGGCGGCTGCGCATCGCCGCGCCCTACGAGTTCGGCGCGCACCACCTCGGCGCCGTCGCCTGCGGGATGCTCGCGCGCTACCCGGACCTGCGCATCGACATCGACGTCGAGCACGGGCGCATCGACCCGCTCGACCGCAGCTACGACATCGTGTTCTCGTACTTCGACGGCGACCTGCCCGACACCGGCCGCGTCGCGCGCAGCGTGTTCTCGCTCGCGCGCGGGGTCTTCGCCGCGCCGGCGCTGCTCGAGAAGTACCCTAAGGTGCGGACGCCGCAGGACCTGGCCGAGCTGCCCGCGATCGCCACCCCGGCGGATGCCGAGTGGACCTTTACGCAGGAAGAGAACACCTACTCGGTTCCGATCCGCGCCCGCATGCGCAGCCCGAACGCCGACGTGCGCAGGCGCGCCACGCTGGAAGGCCTCGGGGTCTCGCGCATCGTGCTGACGTTCTGCGAAGAGCACGTGCGGCGCAAGCGCCTGCAGCCGCTGCTGCTCGACTATGCCTGCGCGCCGCTTCGTATCCATGCCCTGCTTCCCGGGCGGCGGCTGGTTCCGCCCAAGGTGAGAATCTTCCTCGATCTCTTGAGCGCCAATACGCCACCGGAGAACGTGGTCCGTCCCTGATATCAGGCGGCCCTCTGCTGCTCGGCGCGCTGCTCCGCCGGCTTTTCAGCTTGGCCGAGGTTCAACGCCGTGTTGACCAGCGCCACGTGGGAGAAAGCCTGGGGAAAGTTGCCGAGAAAGCGCCGCGCCACCGGGTCGTACTCTTCGGCGAGCAGGCCCACGTCGTTCGCCAACCCGAGCAGACGCTCGAAGAGCTCGCGCGCCTCGTCGTGGCGGCCCTGCAGGCAGAGGTTGTCCGCCAGCCAGAAGCTGCACGCGAGGAACACGCCCTCGCCCTGCGGCAGGCCGTCGAGCGCCTCGTAGGTCAGGTAGCGCTGCACCAGCCCCTCGACCGTGAGCTCGCGCTGGATCGCTTCCACAGTCGACAGGACGCGGGGATCGCTCGCCGGAAGAAAGCCGGTGATCGGGATCAGCAGGAGCGCCGCATCGAGCTCTTCGGCGCCGTAGCTCTGCACGAAGGCGCGGCGTCGCGTACTGTAGCCGCCCTCGCACACGTCGCGGTGGATGCGGTCGCGCAGCTCGCGCCAGCGCTCGACCGGACCGGGCAAACCGAGCCCTTCCACCATTTTCACCGCGCGATCGAACGCGACCCACGCCATGATCTTGGAATAGGTGAAATGCCGCGGCGGCCCGCGCACTTCCCAGATGCCTTCGTCCGGCCGGACCCAGACTTTCTCCAGGTGCGCGAGCAACGCGCCTTGCAGGCCCCAGGCGACGTCGTGGCGCGCAAGCCCGACCCTGCACGCCTGGTACAAGGCGTCGATCACCTCGCCGTAGACGTCGAGCTGCATCTGCGCGGCGGCGGCGTTGCCCACCCGCACCGGGCGGGAGTTCTCATAGCCCGGAAGCCAGCCGATGTCCCATTCCGGCAGGCGCCGCTCGCCGGCGATGCCGTAGAGGATCTGCATCTGCTCCGGGCTCCCGGCCACCGCGCGCACCAGCCACTCGCGCCAGGCGCGGGCCTCGTCGTGGAAGCCGCCATACATCAGTGCGAGGAGTGTCAGAGTCGCGTCGCGCAGCCAGCAGCAGCGATAGTCCCAGTTGCGCACGCCGCCGATGCGCTCCGGAAGAGAAGTGGTGGGCGCGGCGACCATGCCGCCGGTCGGCGCATAGGTGAGCGCCTTGAGCGTAATCAGCGAGCGGCGCACGTCCGGCGCCCACGGGCCGGTCGCGGTGCAACGGCCGGTCCAGTCGCGCCAGTAGCGCTCGGTCTCGCCGAGGGCCCGGCTCGGGTCGACCGGTTGCGGGATCTCCAGGTGCGAAGGGCCGTAGGTCAGGACGAACGACAGCGTTTGTCCCGCCTCGACCTCGAAGCGCGCGCGCGTCCTCATGTCGCGGTTCTCGAGCGGCACCGGCGCGCACAGCACGACCTTGTCCGGCCCCGAGATCGCACGGATGCCGTTGCCGTCGGCGAACCTGGTGACCCAAGGCACCGAGGCGCCGTAGTCGAAGCGCAGGATGAACTCCATCTCCATGGCGACGCGCCCGCGCCGGCCGACGAGCGTGCGCACGAGGTCCGATTGCGTGCCGCGCAGCGGCATGAAATCGACCAGGGTGACCGCGCCGGTGTCGGTCTCAAAGTCGGTTTCGAGGATCAGCGTATCGGGCCGATAACGCCTCTTCGTCGTTCTTGCTTCGCAACCGATCTTCCACCGGCCGTGTTGTGCGTCGCCGAGCAGCGCGGCAAAGCACGCTGGCGAGTCGAAGCGCGGCCAGCACAGCCAATCGATCGAGCCGTCGCGTCCGACCAGCGCCGCGCTCTCGCAGTCGCCGATCATCGCGTAGTCCTCGATCCTCGCATGGCCCATACAAGGAGGACCGCCGCGGCGGCGCGTTAGTTTCTTGTCAGTAGGTCGGCGGCCCGGCTAAGAGCTGGTACATCCAGACTACGAAGCCCCATCCGCTCACGGCGAGCACCGCCAGGATGGGTGCCATGAACACCGTGAAGAAGAGCCAGGTGCGCCATTCCTCGGTCTTCCGCTGCTTCTCTTCGGGCGTCGTTGCGGGGCGACGGGTCATTGGCCGGCCATGTCGGGTAACCGGTGGGCGATGCCTTTGTGGCAGTCGATGCACGTCCTGTCGCCCTTGGCGAGCGAAGTGGAGTGCGCGTCGGCGCCGCGCTTGCTCTGGCGCGTGAAGTCCATGGCCTGGAACTCGTGGCAGTGGCGGCACTCGAGCGAGTCGTTGGCCTTGAAGCGCGCCCACTCGCGCTCGGCCAGCTCGCGCCGCTTGGCGAGGAACTTCTCGCGCGTGCCGATGGTGCCGAAGATGAAGCCCCAGACCTCCTTCGAGGCCTGCATCTTGCGCGCCATCTTGAAGGTCCATTCGTGCGGCACGTGGCAGTCGGCGCACTTGGCGCGCACGCCCGAGCGGTTGGTGAAGTGGATGGTGGGCTGGATCTCCTGGTAGACGTTGTCGCGCATCACGTGGCAGCCGATGCAGAAGCGCTCGGTGTTGGTGAACTCCATGGCGGTGTTGAAGGCGCCCCAGAAGAGGATGCCGCCGATGAAGCCGCCGATGGTGAGGAAGCCGAGGCTGTAGTACGCGCTCGGGCTCGTGAGCGTGCGCCAGTAGCGCCGGACGAGTTCGCGCATCGGCTACTTCTTCTTTTGCTGCTTCTTGATGATCGAATCGACATCCTGGAAGCGGTTCTTCACCAGCGGGTCGGTCTGCATCTGCACCACGTGGCACTGCTCGCAGAAATAGCGCCGCGGCGACACGTCGGCGAGGAAGTTGCCGTCGCGGTCGGTGTAGTGCGTGATGCTGATGGGCGTCGCCTGAGTCTCGCCGACGCGCGTGCGCGCGTGGCAGGTCATGCACTTATTGGCGAAGCGGTCGACCTGGTAGTTGTCGGTCTTGTGCGGAATGGTGGGCGGCTGCATCGCGTAGGAGCGCACGCGCTTCTTGTCGTTGTTCTCGGCGTTGACCATCGGCGCCGCCTTGCCGACCTCATCGACCCGCGCGGGACCTCGCAGGGGATCTTGCTGGGCGAAGGCTTCAAGGGAAATGAGCAACAATATGGCGAGCCACCATGCCGACCCCCTGTGAAGCGGGTCGTGAGCGGGGATCGCTTTCCCCCTTAACAGGGGGGCAAAAACAAGCCGCGTCATACCTTCACCACCTTGCAGGCGCACTTCTTGAAGTCGGTCTGCAGCGAGATCGGGTCGGTCGCGTCCAGCGTCACCTTGTTGATGAGCTGGCTCGCGTCGAACCAGGGCACGAACACCACGCCCTTCGGCGGCTTGTTGCGGCCGCGAGTCTCGACACGCGTGCTCATGCTGCCGCGGCGCGAGACGATCTCGACCTCGTCGCCGCGGCGCACGCCGAGCACCTTGGCGTCCTCGGGGTGCAGGTAGACCACCGCGTTGGGGAACGCGAGGTGCAGCTCGGGCACGCGGCGCGTCATGGAGCCCGAGTGCCAGTGCTCGAGCACGCGGCCGGTGACGAGCCACAGAGGATAGTCACGGTCCGGCGATTCCGCGGCGGGCTCGTAGGGCAGCGCGTAGACGTAGGCCTTGTCGTCGGGATTGCCGTAGAACTGGAATCCGGTGCCCGGCTTCACGTAGGGATCCTCGCCCTCGCGGAAGCGCCAGCGCGTCTCCTTGCCGTCCACGACCGGCCACCTCAGGCCGCGCGTCTTGTGATAGGTGTCGAAGGGCGCGAGGTCGTGGCCGTGGCCGCGGCCGAATTTCGCGTATTCCTCGAACAGGCCTTTCTGCACGTAGAAGCCGTACGCCTTCGCCTCGTCGTTCGCGTATTCCGCGTTGAGCTGCGAGTTCGGAAACTTGTCGACCTCGCCGTTGCGGAACAGCACGTCGAAGAGCGTCTTGCCCTTGTACTCGGGCTTCTTCTCGATGAGCTCCGCCGGCCAGACTTCCTCGACCCGGAAGCGCTTGGAGAACTCCATCATCTGCCAGAGGTCAGAGCGCGCCTGGCCCGGCGCGTTGACGAGCTGGTTCCAGAACTGGGTGCGGCGCTCGGCGTTGCCGAAGGCACCCTCCTTCTCGACCCACATCGCGCTCGGCAGGATGAGGTCGGCGCCGGCGGTAGTCACCGTCGGGTAGACGTCCGAGACCACGATGAAGTTGTCGGGGTTGCGGAACCCCGGCCAGGTCTCGTTCGCGGCGTTGGCGCCGGCCTGAACGTTGTTCGTGGTCTGGGTCCAGTAGCAGTTGAGCTGGCCGTCCTTCAGCATCCGGCTCTGCAGCACCGCGTGGAAGCCCGGCTTCTCGGGAATGGTGCCGGCCGGCAGCTTCCAGATCTCCTCGGTGACGGCGCGGTGCTTCGGGTTCGTCACCACCATGTCCGCGGGCAGGCGGTGCGAGAACACGCCCACCTCGCGCGCGGTGCCGCACGCCGAGGGCTGACCGGTGAGCGAGAACGGGCTGTTCCCGGGCGTCGAGATCTTGCCGGTGAGGAGATGCAGGTTGTAGACGAGATGGTTCGCCCAGACACCGCGCGTGTGCTGGTTGAACCCCATGGTCCAGAACGACATCACCTTGACCTTCGGATCGGCGTAGAGCTGCGCCAGGCGCTGCAGCCGCTCGGCCGGGACGCCGGAGAGCTTGGCGGCGTACTTGACGTCGTACTTCGAGACGAACTTCGCGTACTCCTCGAAGGAGATGGGCTTGAAGCCGCCCGGGTCGGCGGCGTTCTTCGCCGCCTTCTGCAGCTCGTGCTCGGGCCGCAGGCCGTAGCCGATGTCGGTGTTGCCGAGGCGGAAGGCGACGTGCTTCGAGACGAAGTCCTTGTTGACCGCGCCGCGCTGGATGATCGAGTTCGCGATGAAGTTCAGGATCGCGAGGTCGGTCTGCGGCGTGAAGGTGAGCGTGAGGTCGGCGAGGTCGTAGGAGCGGTGCTCGAACGTCGACAGCACCGCCACCTGCACGTGCGGGTGGGCGAGGCGCCGGTCGGCGAGGCGCTGCCACAGGATCGGGTGCATCTCCGCCATGTTCGAGCCCCACAGCACGAAGGCGTCGGCGGCTTCGATGTCGTCGTAGCAGCCCATCGGCTCGTCGATGCCGAAGGTGCGCATGAAGCCGACGGCGGCGCTCGCCATGCAGTGGCGCGCGTTCGGATCGATGTTGTTGGAGCGGAAGCCCGCCTTCATGAGCTTCACGGCCGCGTAGCCTTCCCAGATCGTCGACTGCCCGGACATGAACATGCCGACCGAGGAGGGTCCCTTCGCCTTGAGCGCGGCCTTCCATTTCTGGGCCATCACGTCAAAGGCCTGGTCCCAGGTCACCGGGGTGAATTCGCCGGACTTGTCGTAGCGCCCGTTCCTCATGCGCAGGAGCGGCCGCGTCAGCCGATCCTCGCCGTACATGATCTTCGAGAGGAAATAGCCCTTCACGCAGTTGACGCCGCGGTTCACCTCGGCTTGCGGGTCGCCGTGGGTGGCGACGACCTGGCCGTCCTTGACCGCGACGTTGACCCCGCAGCCCACGCCGCAGAAGCGGCACGGTGCCTTGGACCACTTGAGCTGGGATTGGCTGGCGTCGGTAACGATGTTCTGGGCGTGCGCGGGAAGCAGCGCACCGCCCGCCCCTGCGGCGGCCGAAGCCGCGGAGTGCAGGATGAACTGCCGGCGGGTGAGCTTTTCGTCCATGGACCCTCGTTGTTTCATAGGTATGCGGCGGCGGTCGGCCTGATTTTGTCCTAATCTTCGGCGGTTGAGCAGTCCCTTCGACCTCGCCTTTGGCGTCTTGGCGCTCGCCGTGGCCCTGGTCACGGCAGGCCATGCCGTGATCTACAAGCGCGATCCGCGCTCGGCTGCGCTCTGGGTGCTGCTCGCGTGGCTGCTGCCGATCGCGGGCGCGATCCTGTACGTGCTTTTTGGCGTGAATCGCGTGCAGCGGCGCGCGGCGCGGCTGCGCCGCGACCTGGTCCGCGTGCGCACCACGTCGGAGTCGGACGAGCGACTTCCGGTTACCGACCTCGTCCCGCTCGCCCACCTGGTGGGCGCAGTCGTCGAGCGGCCGCTGCTGCCCGGCAACGTCATCGAGCCGCTGGTCGACGGCGTCGAGGTATACCCGGCCATGCTGCAGGCGATCGACGAGGCGCGCGTTTCGGTCGCCCTCGCCTCCTATATCTTCCACGCCGACGGCATCGGCCAGAATTTCGTCAACGCGCTGATCCGCGCGCACCAGCGCGGCGTGGCGGTGCGCGTCCTGCTCGACGACGTGAGCTGCCGCTTCTCGCTGCATTCCCCGGCGAAGCGGCTGCGCCAGGCAGGCGTGCCGGTGGGCGACTTCAACCCGCCCGTGGTGCCGGCGCGGCTGAACGCGTTCAACCTGCGCAACCACCGCAAGATCCTGGTGGTGGACGGCGAGGTCGGCTTCACCGGCGGCATGAACATCGACCGCCGCTACTGGGACGAGCGTCCCTACCGCGACACGCATTTCCGCTTGAGAGGCCCGGTGGTGGCGCATCTCATGGAAGTGTTCGTCGACGACTGGCTGTTCACCACCGACGAGGCGCTGCGCGGCCCGCAGTGGTTTCCGCAGATCGCCTCGGCCGGCGATTCGCTGGCGCGCGGCATCGAGGCCGGCCCGGATGAAGCCTTCGAGCGGCTGCGCTGGACCTACGTGGGCGCGCTCAACGCCGCGCAGCGCACCGTGCGCATCTGCACGCCCTACTTCCTTCCGGACGGCGGCATCATCTCGGCGCTCGACGCCGCCGCGCTGCGCGGGGTCGACGTCGACATCATCCTGCCAGAGGAGACCGACCTGCCCCACATCCAGTGGGCCATGGTGCACCAGCTCTGGCAGGTCCTCGACCGCGGCTGCCGCGTGTACCTGCGGCCGGGTCCCTTCGACCATTCCAAGCTGATGGTGGTCGACGCGCACTGGACCTTCCTCGGCTCGGGCAACTGGGACGCGCGCAGCCTGCGCCTCAACTTCGAGTTCAACGTCGAATCCTATTGCCGCAACCTCGGCCGGCGCATGGACGAGCTCATCGTCGAGCGCCGCGCCGGCGCGCGCCGCATCAGCCTCGACGACGTCAACGCGCGCCCGCCCGCGATCAAGCTGCGCGACGGCATCGCGCGCCTTTTCGCACCGCTGCTGTGAGGCTCATTCCCGCTTGTCCATACCCTCGGCGCGCCAGAACTGTTCCATCTCGATGTAGGTGAAAGAGCCCGACCAGGCGAGCAGCACAAAGCCCATCAGCGCTTCGATGCCGCACAGCAGGCGCACCGCGCCGACCGGCCAAATCTCGCCGAAGCCGACGGTCGAGAAGGTAACCGCCGAGAAGTAAAGATAGTCGAAGAACTCACGCTCGCCCTCGCCCGCCAGGCGCCCGCACGCCGGCCACAGGCACAAGAGCCACAGCATCAGCCCGAAGATCGCGATCTCGGCGAGATGGATCGCGATCACCGAGACGATGCCGTAGAGCACCTTGGCGCGGCGGTTGCCGCCGTGCCGCGACAGGCGGCGCCAGGCGAAGATCAACGCCTCGTACTGAAGCAGCACGCACGCCGCGAGTGCCGCCAACGTCCCGGCCACGACCGTCGCATGCGCGGCCGCGCTTTCCAGCACGGCCTACTTCTTGAGCGCCTTGTACTTGACCCGATGGGGCCGCGCGGCCTCCTCGCCCAGGCGCTTCCGCTTGTCCGCCTCGTACTCCTGGTAATTGCCGTTGAAGAACACCCACTGCGAGTCGTCCTCCGCCGCCAGGATGTGGGTGGCGATGCGGTCGAGGAACCAGCGGTCGTGGGAGACCACGAGCACGCTGCCGGCGAACTCGAGCAGCGCCTCCTCGAGCGCGCGCAGGGTCTCGACGTCGAGGTCGTTCGAGGGCTCGTCGAGCAAGAGCACGTTGGCGCCCGAGACCAGCATCTTGGCGAGGTGCAGCCGCCCGCGCTCGCCGCCCGAGAGCTGGCTCACGAGCTTCTGCTGGTCGGCGCCGCGGAAGTTGAAGCGCGCGAGGTACGCGCGCGAGGGCATCTGGAACTTGCCCACGGTGATCGTGTCCTGGCCGCCCGAGACGTCCTCCCACACCGTCTTCTCGCCCTGCAGCGCGTCCCTCGCCTGGTCGACGTGCGCCAGCTTCACCGTCTTGCCGAGCGTGATCTTCCCGGAGTCGGGTTTTTCGTTTCTTGTAATGAGACGAAACAACGTGGATTTTCCGGCCCCGTTCGGCCCGATGATGCCGACGATCGCGCCGGGCGGAATCTGGAACGAGAGCTTGTCGATGAGCAGGCGCTCGCCGTAGCCCTTCGACACTTTCTCGAACTCGATCACCTCGTTGCCGAGGCGCTCGGCCACCGGGATGAAGATCTCCTGGGTCTCGTTCCTTTGCTGATGCTCGTACTGCGACAGCTCTTCGAAGCGCGCGAGCCTCGCCTTGGACTTTGCCTGGCGGCCCTTCGGGTTCTGCCGCACCCACTCGAGCTCGGCCTGCATTGCCTTGATGCGCGCGGCCTCCTGGCTCGCCTCGAGCTGCAGGCGCTTCTCTTTCTGGTCGAGCCAGCTCGAGTAGTTGCCCTCCCACGGGATGCCGTAGCCGCGGTCGAGCTCGAGGATCCATCCCGCCGCGTTGTCCAGGAAATAGCGGTCGTGGGTGACCGCCACCACGGTGCCGGGAAAGCGCTGCAGGAACTGCTCCAGCCATTCCACGCTCTCGGCGTCGAGGTGGTTGGTGGGCTCGTCCAGCAGGAGCAGGTCCGGCTTGGACAGCAGCAGGCGGCAGAGCGCCACGCGGCGCTTCTCCCCGCCCGAGAGGACGTCGACCTTCTGCTCCCACGGCGGCAGCCGCAGCGCGTCGGCCGCGACCTCGAGCTCGTCGGCGCCGCCGGCATTGATGACCGCCTCCAGGCGCGCCTGCTCCTCGGCGAGCTTGTCGAAGTCGGCATCGGGTTCTGAGTACGCCGCGTACACTTCGTCGAGCCGCTTCTTCGCCGCTGCGGTTTCTCCTAGCGATTCTTCCACCGCCTCCCTGACGGATTTTCCCTCGGGAAGGCGAGGCTCCTGCTCCAGGAAGCCTACGCGGATGCCCGGCATGCGGATCACCTCGCCGTCGTAGTTTTCATCCACGCCTGCCATGATCTTCAGCAGGCTGGACTTGCCCGAGCCGTTCAGCCCGAGCACGCCGATCTTCGCCCCGGGAAAGAAGTTGAGCGAAATGTTCTTGAGGATGGTGCGCTTGGGCGGCACGACCTTGCCGACGCGGCGCATCGTGTAGACGTATTGGGCCATGGTGTCCTGAATCCGATTTGCAGCAATGATACGAAAAACCCTCGCTGGGGCCGCGCTTGCGCTCGGCTTTGTTTCAAGCGCGCACGCGCTCGACGGCGTCTCTCTCGAGGCCGGAAAAGGCGAAGAGGACACCCGGCTGTGGCGCGTCGGCCTGCAATGGCAATGGCGCAAGCGCTGGTTCGCCGAGCGCGCCTGGACCCTCGGCGCCTACTGGGACCTGCAGGCCGGACGCTGGAGCGGTCCGCTCAAGCCCGGCGAGCCGCACCAGGAGGTCTGGGACCTCGGGATCACCCCGGTGTTCCGCCTCGAGCGCGCCGCGCGCACGGCGCTGGTGCCTTACTTCGAGGCGGCGATCGGCTTTCACCTGCTGTCGAACCTGCACATCAACGCCGACACGAATTTCTCCACCCATTTCCAGTACGGCGACCACCTGGCCGCGGGCGTGCTGTTCGGGGCGCAGCAGCACTACGACCTGAGCCTGCGCGCGCAGCATCTCTCCAACGGCGGCATCGCGCATCCCAATCCCGGCATCAACTTCATCGAGCTGCGGGCGGCGTATCGCTTTTGATCGCAGCGGCGAGCACCTTGTCGATACGCTTGCCGTCCATATCGACGATCTCGAGGCGCCAGCCGTCCCAGTCGGTCTTGTCGCCGGTCTGCGGCATCCGCCCGAGCAGCATCATCAGCAGGCCGCTCAGCGTGTGGTAGCGCTCCTCCTCGGGCAGCGCCTTCAGCCCGAGCCGGTCCTTGAGCTCCGGGATCGGCATCAGCCCGTCGAGAAGCCACGAGCCGTCGTCGCGCATCACGGCCCACTGATCCTCGGCCCGGCCGGCATTGAACTCGCCGGTGATCGCCTCGAGGACGTCGCGCAGCGTGACGATGCCGAGCACCTCGCCGTACTCGTCGACCACGAAGGCGAGCTGCACGCCCGAGGCGCGGAAGTTCTGCAGCAGCTCCATCCCGGTGAGGCTCTCGGGCACGAACACCGGCGGCTGCGCATCGCTCTCCCACTCCGGCGGCTGGCCGTGCAGCGCGCGGCGCAGCAGCCCGCGCGCGCTGATCACGCCGACCACGTCGCGCAGGCCGCCGCGCACCACGGGGTAGCGGGTATGCCGGCTCTCCTCGATGCGCTTCACGTTCTCCTCCCACGGCAGGGTGACGTCGAGGCTCACCACCTCGCGCCGCGGCACCATGAACGAGCCGATCTGGCGGTCGTCCAGGCGGAAAACGTTGCGCACGATGTCGTGCTCCTCTTCCTCGATCGCGCCGGACTCCGAGCCCTCGACCAGCAGCGCGTGGATTTCCTCCTCGGTCACCGGGCGCGCCTGGGCGTCCTTCAGGCCGAGCACGCGCAGCACCAGCCGCGTCGAGCCCGCCAGCAGCGCGACGAACGGCCGCGTGATCCGGGCGAGCAGCTCCATCGGGCGGGCCAGGCGCCGCGCCACCGCCTCGGGGTCGAGCTGGCCGAGGCGCTTCGGCACGAGCTCGCCCAGCACGATCGATAAGTACGTGATCAGCACGACCACCGCCGCGGTGGCCGCGTATTCGACGAACCTGCCCTCGAGGCCGCGCGCCTGCAGCCATGCGGTCAGGAGCGGCGAGAGCGCCGCCTCGCCGACGACGCCGTTCAGGATGCCGATCGACGTGATGCCGATCTGGACGGTGGAAAGAAATTGCGTCGGCGCCTGGTGCAGGCGCAGCGCGGCCTGGGCGCCGGCGTCGCCCTTCTCGGCGAGCGGCTGCAGGCGGCCCTTGCGCGCGGCGATCAGCGCGATCTCCGACATGGCGAAGGCGCCGTTCAGCAGGATCAGGGCGAGCACGATCGCGACATCCATGGGCGTTTCCTCGGGCGAGCCCGAAGGATAACCCGCACCCCACGGGATAACCCGCGCCCGCGGGGTATAACCCCCGCAACTACAGCGAGCCGGAAATCGCCTCGATCTCGATGCCCGACTCGGCGATGGCGCCGAGGACCTCGAGGCGCGCGTCGGCCGCCTCGAGCTGAGTGCGGCGCGCGTCGAGCAGCTCGAACAGGGTCGCCCGCCCCAGGCGGTACGCCGACTCGGCCATCTCGAGGAACGTCGTGTCGCCGCCCCTCAGGCGCTCGAGCGCGGCACGCCGTGCACGCAGCGTCTCGAGGTGGCGCTGCAGATCAGCGCGCAGCCCGGCCTCGATCGCGCGCTCGCGGCTGCGCGCGCCCGCGGCCTCCGCCCGCGCCTTGTCCTCCTGCGCGCGCCGCGTGTCGAGAAGCGGGATCTCGCTCGAAACGCCCAGGAAATTGGCCGCGCCGAAGGGGCCGCTGGTCCAGGTGCGCGCTACGCCGATGCTCGGCACCGGAAAGCGCTCGCGCTGGGCGAGCTCGATGCGCGCCTCCGCCGCGCGCGTCTCGGCGCGCGCGGTCTGCAGCGCCGGGCTCCTGTCGAGAAGCGCGTCGGCGTCGATCGGCGGCGTCGGCCGCAGCGATTCGAGCGAGCCCTGCGCCTGCGGCCGCCAGCCGCCGACGCCGGCGAGCGCGGCGATCGCCGCGGCCTGCTCGGCGACCTCGGCCTCGGCTTTCTGCACTCCGACCGAAGCGAGCGAAAGCTCGGCGTCGGCGCGCGCGAGGTCGTAGCGGCTCGCCATGCCGTTTTCGAGGCGGCCGGAGACGATGCCCCGGATGCGCTCGATCTCGCCGCGCGCGCGCAGGCGCAGCGCGAGCTGCTCCTGCGCGACGAGCAGGCGCACGAACCCGAGCGCCGCGCTCTTCTTCGTCTCGCCGAGGGTCGATTGCACCTGCCATTGCGCGCGCTCGACCTGGCGCTCGGCCACCTGCACCCGCGCCGAGCGTTGGCCGAAGATCGGCACCGGCAGCTCGAGCGAGGCCTGGTCCTGCCGGTCGCCGTCGAAGATGGTGCGCTCGCCGCCCGAGGGGCGCGAGCGCCCGAGGCTGAGGCTCGGGTTGGCGAACCGGCCGGCGGCGTCGCGGTCGGCGCGCGCCGCATCCGCATCGCGCTGCGAGGCGGCGACGCGCGGCCCTTCGCTCACGATGCGCAGCGCCTCCTCGAGGGTCACCTTGTCGGGGAGCTGCGCGGATGCCTCGAAAGAAAGCAGAAAGAGCAAAGCGCTAAGCCGTCTCATCCAGTTCCTCGGGCGTGACGTAGCGCTCGGAGGCCGTCATGTAGTAGACGGCGGGCAGGACGAGCAGCGTGATCACGAGCGTGGTGACCATGCCGCCGACGATCACGAGCGCGAACGGACGCTGGGTCTCGCTCCCCACGCCGGTGGAGAGCGCCATCGGCAGCAGGCCGAACAGCGCGAGCAGCGCTGCCATCAGCACCGCGCGCAGCTTCTCGACGCTGCCCTCGACCACGGCCGCGGCGAGCGCCGCGCCCTCGCGCCTTCGCGCCTCGATTGCGCTGACGACCAGCAGCCCGAGGAGCGACACCTGGCCGAGCAGCGCGATGAAGCCGACGATGGCGCTCACCGAGATCGGCATGCCCCCGGCCCAGAGGCCGAACACGCCGCCGGTGAGCGCGAAGGGCGCGGCCAGGAGGATCGCGGCCGCGGCGCGGCCCGACTGGATCGCCGTGTAGAGGAGCGCCAGCACCGCGGCGAGGGCAATCGGCACGATGATCTGCAGCCGCCGCACCGCGCGCTGCTGGTTCTCGAACTCGCCGCCCCAGGCGAAGTAGTAGCCCTCGGGCACCTTTACGCCCGCGGCCACCGCGCCGATGGCGTCCTTCACCACCGAGCCCATGTCCCGCCCCTCGACGTTGAACTTGAGCGCAAGGTAGCGGCTGTTCGACTCGCGGTAGATGTTGGCCGCGCCCGCGGCGACGCTGATCTCGGCCAGCTCGCGCAGCGGCGCGCTGCCTCCGGCGGGACGCGGCACCGCGAGCTCGCCGATCGAGAGGTGGTTCTGGCGCGCCGCCGCCGGCAGGATCAGGCGCACCGGCACCGGGCGCTCGCCTTCCCAGAACGTGGTGGCCACCTTGCCGGCGAGCGCGGTGCCGATGAAGTCGTTCGCCGCCGCGACCGGAATGCCGGCGCGCGCGAGCGCCTCGCGGTCGAGCCGGATCTGGAGCTGCGGCACGGTGGCGTCGCGGTAGAGTCCCAGGTCGACCACGCCGGCCACCGGCGCGAGCTTCAGGCGCGACTGCTCCAGCGTGTCGCGCATGACCTTCATGTCGGTGCCGTAGATCTTGAGCACCACCTTGCCGCGCACCCCGGCCACCGCCTCCTCGACGTTGTCCTTGATCGGCTGGGAGAAGTTGTAGCGCACCCCCGGGATCTCGACGAGCAGCTCGCGCACTTCGTCGATCAGGCGGTCCTTGTCGTAGCCCTTGCGCCATTCCTCGCGCGGCCGCAGGCGCACGAAGGTCTCGCTCATGTTCGGATTCTCGTTGTCGGTGCCGTCCTCCGGGCGCCCGTTCTCCGAGAGCACCTGCGCCACCTCGGGGAAGGTGAGGATGCGCTTGCGCACCTCGACCAGCATGGTCTGCGCGGCCTCGAGCGCGATCGACGGCGGCATCTCGACGAACACCACGAAATCGCCCTCGTCGAGCTCCGGCAGAAACTCGGTCCCGAGCCGGCTTCCCAGGGCCACGCTCGCGACGAGGAACGCCGCGGCCACGGCAAGCATCGGGCCGCGCACGCCGAGCAGGCGTCCGACCCAGCCGCGGTAGCGCACCCGCGCCTTCTCGATCCAGCCCGGCTCGGGGCGCGGCCGGCCGCGGATGAAGCCGAGGGCGCAGAGCGCCGGCACCAGCGTGAGCGAGAGCACCAGCGCTGCGACCAGCGCGAACGAGTACGTCAGCGCGAGCGGCCGGAAGATGCGGCCCTCGACCTGCTGCAGCGTGAACACCGGCACCAGCGCCGCGATGATGATCAGCATGGCGAAGAGCGTGGGCCGCGCCACCGCCTCGGTCGACGCGATCACCAGGCGCAGCACCTCGCGCCGCTCGCGCGGCCGCTCGTGCTGCAGTGAGTGCAGCACGTTCTCCACCAGCACCACCGCGCCGTCGACCAGGATCCCGAAGTCGATCGCGCCCATCGAGATCAGGTTGGCCGGCATGCCGAGCACGTAGAGGCCGAGGAACGCGCCGAGCAGCGCGAGCGGGATCACCGTCGCCACGATCAGCGAGCCGGTCAGGCTGCGGAAGAAGAGCCACGCCACGCCCACCACCAGCAGGAAGCCGTGCAGCAGGTTGGTGTTCACCGTGCTGAGCGTGTTGCTCACGAGGAGCGTGCGGTCGTAGAACGGCACGATCTGCATGCCCTTCGGCAGGATCTTGCCGTTCAGCTCCTCGATCTTCTTGTGCACGCCGTCCAGCACGCGCGAAGGGTTCTCGCCGCGGCGCATGAGGACGAAGCCCTCGACCGCCTCCTTCTGCTCGTTCCAGCCGATGGCACCACGGCGCGGGGTGTTCGACTGCACGATCTCGGCGATGTCGCCGACCATGACCGGAGTGCCGTCGCGCGCCTTGAGGACCGTGCGCCGGATGTCGTCCACCGAGCCGATGTAGCCGATGCCGCGCACGGTGAGCTCCTGGTCGCCGTGGCGCACGAACCCCCCGCCGACGTTGATGTTGGTCTTGGCGAGGGCGTCGCCGACCTCGGTCAGGGTGAGGCCGTGCGCGCGCAGCCGGTCGGGGTACGCGCGCACGTGGACCTCCTTGAGATAGCCGCCGAAAGTCACCACGTCGGCCACGCCCGGCACCTGCTTCAGCACGCGCGTGATGGTCCACTCCAGCTCGCCGCGGATCTGGTAGAGGTCGTGCCGGTCGCTGGTCACGCGGAACTGGTACACCTCGCCGAGCGGCGTGGCCTCGGGCGCGAGCTTGGGCGTGACCCCCTCCGGCAGATCGGCCTGCGCCATGCGCTGCGCCACCTGCATGCGCGAGATGAACGGGTCGGCGTCGTCGTCGAAGGTCAGCGTGACCAGCGACAGGCCGAACAGGCTCTCGCTCCGGAGCTGCATCATGCGCGGGGTGCCGTTCAGCACCCGCTCGAGCGGCACCGTGATGCTGCGCTCGATCTCCTCGGGCGCGTAGCCGGGCATCTGCGCGATCACCGTCACCTGCGCGTTGGTGACGTCGGGAAAGGCCTCGATCGGGGTGTTGAGGTAGGCGTGCACGCCGAACGCCGCCGCGATCAGCACGCCGAAGATCGTCGCCACGCGGCGGTGGACGCAGATTTCGATGAGCCGGTTGAGCATCGGCTAGAGGAGCTGCTCGGCCTCGCGGTCGACGAGCAGCGCGCCGCGCATGACGACCCGCTCGCCGGTCTGCAGGCCTTTCAGCACGCGCACCTTCCCGCCGCGCTCGTCGGTCACTTCGATCTCGCGCGGCATGAACTTGCCCGGCTCGGCCTCGACGTACACGATGCGCTTGCCTCCCTCCTTGAGCAGCACCGCGGTGACCGGCAGCCAGATCTCGCCTGCCTGCCCGGGGGCGAACACCGACACCCGCACCAGCAGCCCCGCGCGCAGGTCGGCCGGCGCGCGCTCGAGCTCGACGTAGAAGGGCGTACGGCGGGTCTCGGGATCGCTGCGCGGGGCGACCCCAGCGAGGCGACCCGCAAGGCTGACGTTCAGGGCGGTGATCTCGACCTCCGCCTTGGTCGCCTTGGAGACCAGGCCGATCTCGTTCTCCGGCACGTCGGCGACGACCCACAATCCACCGAGATTGCCGATCTCGACCAGCGGCTCGCCGCCCGAAGGGACGGTGGCGCCGCGTGTCACCTTGACGTTCACCACGATGCCCTCGGTCGGCGAGCGCACCTCCACGCGCGTGCCCTCGCCCGGGCCGGCAAGCGCCGCGCTGCGCTCGGCGCGCTTCAGCTCCGAGTCGGCTTCTCGCGCCTTCATCTCGGCTTCGAAGCGCTCGACCTCGAGCCCGACGCCGCGCTTCGCCATCTCGTTCTGCCGCGCCAGCACCTCCTGCGCGAGACGGACCTTGAGCCGCGCCTGCTCCACGTTGGTGCGCGCCTGCAGGACGTCGCCGCTCTCCAGCGCGAAGAGCGGCGCCCCCGTGCGCACCCGTTGCCCGGGCTCGACCAGGACCTCGGCGACGCGGCCCGCGAACGGCGAGGTGACCGCCGACAAAGCCTTGGGGCGAAACGCGGTGCGCCCGAAATAGGTGCGCGCGCCTTCCGAAGACGTCGTGCCGACCGGCTCGACCTTCAGGAACTGGCGCGAGACCTCGGCGAGCTTCACCTCGCCCGGCCGGCGTGGATCCGACGCGCCGCTAGTAGAATTCGGCGGTTTGTCGCACGCGACCAGTAAAAGGAAAAGCAGCGGCAGGCAGAGATTGCCGCGTTGCACCACGCACCCCTCCCAGATGCGATGGAAAGGCGGGCAGGTTACACAAGAAGATGCGACAGAAGCTGACTCTAAGCTTGCAAGTTGTCATGTTTCTTGGAGCGAGCGAGGCGCACGCGGCGCGCCCCTTCGTCACCGACGATGCGCGTGTCGTCGACCGCGGCGGATGCCAGATCGAGACCTTCTATAAGGAGCAGCGGGCCTACTCGGGCTCGGAGTTCTGGTTCCTCCCGGCGTGCAATCCGTTCGGGCTGGAGCTGACCGCCGGCGGCAACCGCATCGAGGACGAGCACTCGGTCGTGCTCCAGGGCAAGACAGTCCTCAAGCCGCTCCGGACCAACGGGTCGGGCTTCGCCCTGACGCTTGGAACGTTCTACGTCAATCCGCGGGACGGCCGCAACGTCTGGAGCCCTTACGTGAACGGGATCGGCAGCTTCTCGTTCCTGGATGACCGCGCGGTGGTGCATGCCAACATCGGCGCGATCCGCGACCGCATCGCCGGCTTCGATCGCGGCACCTGGGGACTCGGGCTGGAAGCGCTGCTGGTCGCGCCCCGGCTGTACGGCATCCTGGAGACCTTCGGTCAGTACGCCGACAAGCCCACGCACCACGCCGGACTGCGCTTCTGGATCGTGCCGGACAAGTTCCAGGTCGACACCACGGTGGGGAACCAGAACGGCGAGCCGCCGCAGCGCTTCTACAGCGTGGGGCTACGCCTGCTTTTTTGAGAACTGGGTGTAGAGCACCGGCAGCACGAACAGCACGAGCAGCGTCGCCGTCACCAGCCCGCCGATCACCACCACCGCGAGCGGCTTCTGCGTCTCGGAGCCGATGCCGCTCGAAAGCGCCATCGGCGCGAGGCCGAGGCTCGCGAGCAGCGCCGTCATCAGCACCGTGCGCAGCCGCGTCATCGCGCCCTCGCGCACCGCGCGCTCGAGCGGCACGCCGTCCGCGCGCAGCTGGTTGAACAGCGTGACCATCACGACGCCGTTCAGCACCGCCTGGCCGAAGAGCGCGATGAAGCCGATCGCCGCCGACACCGAAAGGTAGATGCCGGTGATCCAGAGCGCGAGGATGCCGCCGATCACGGAGAACGGGATGTTGGCGATGATCACGAGCGCGCTCGGGAACGACTTGAACGCGTCGAACAGCAGGAGAAAAATGATCAGGATCGAAACCGGCACGATCACCGCGAGCCGCCGCATCGCGCGCTCCTGGTTCTCGAACTCGCCCGACCAGGTGATGCTGTAGCCTTCGGGCAGGCGCACGTGCTGCGCTACGCGGCTCTGCATGTCGGCCACCACGCCGCCCATGTCGCGGCCGCGGATGAACACGCCGATCGCCAGCACGCGCTTGCCGTCCTCGCGCGCGATGTTCATCATCCCACCCACGGTCCTGAAGGTCGTGACCTCGGAGAGCGGCACGTAGGCGCCGCCCGGCGTCGCCACGAGCAGCCGCTGCATCCGCGTCAGCGTGCGCTCCTCCTCCGGCAGGCGCACGGCGACCGCGAAGCGCTGCTCGCCCTCCCACACCTGGGTCACCGCCTTGCCGCCGAGCGCGCTCTCGATCACGTCCTGCACGTCGGCGACGTTGAGCCCGTAGCGCGCGGCGCGGGCGCGGTCGACGCGCACCTGGATCTGCGGCAGCTCGCCCAGGCGGTCGACGAAGGCGCGCGCGACGCCCGGCACCGTGCTCACCTGGCGCAGCACCTGCTCGGCCTGGTCGCGCAGCGTGTCGAGGTCGTCGCCGAACACCTTGACCACGATCTGGCCGTCGATCTGCGAGATCGACTCGAGCACGTTGTCGCGGATCGGCTGCGAGAAGCTCGGCTCGAGCCCGGGAATCTTCGACACCTCGGCGTCCATCTGCGCGAGGATGGCGGGCTTGTCGGTGCCCTTGCGCCACTCGGTCTCGGGCTTGAGGTCCACCAGGAGCTCGGCCATGTTGATGAGCTTGGGGTCGGTGCCGTCCTCGGGGCGGCCCGACTTCGACGTGACGGTCGCCACTTCCGGCACGCGGCGGATGGCGCTGCGCACCCGCGCCGTGAGCTCCTGCGCCTCGGACACCGACACGCTGGTCGGCAGCGTCAGGTTGACCCAGATCGCGCCCTCGTTCAGCTCCGGCAGGAACTCGGTGCCCAGGCGCGGCACCAGCGCCAGGCTCGCCGCCAGCGCGACCAGCGCCCCGGTCAGTATCTTCCTTGGATTCCTCAAAGCCTTGTCGAGCGCGGGTTGGTACAGCCGCTTGGCGGCGCGCACCAGCCGGTTGTCTTCCTCGGACAGCTTCTTCCTGAGCATGGCCGAGGCAAGCAGCGGCACCAGCGTGAGCGAGAGCGCCAGCGCGCCGATGAGGGCGAACACCACCGAGTAGGCCATCGGCGCGAAGATGCGGCCCTCGTGGCGCTGCAGCGTGAAGATCGGTATGTGGGCCGCGATGATGATGAGCATCGAGAACAGCGTCGGCCGGCCGACTTCCGTCGCGGCTTCGAGGATCACACTCTTGAATTCCTGGTGATCGAATTCACGGTGGTCGTGGCGTGCCTCCGTGAGCCGGCGAAAGATGTTCTCCACCACGATCACCGCGCCGTCGACGATGATGCCGAAGTCCATGGCGCCGAGCGAAAGCAGGTTGGCCGGGATGCCGACCCAGGTGAGGCCGAGGAAGGTGGCGAGGAGCGCGAGCGGGATGGTGAGCGCGACGATGGCGGCTGCCCTCAGATTTCCCAGGAACAAGTACAAGACCAAGGAAACGAGAAGCGCGCCTTCGGCGAGGTTGCCGAACACGGTCTTCAGCGTCTTGCCGATGAGCCACGTGCGGTCGTAGATCGGGACCACCTTCACGCCGCCGGGCAGCGCGCTGTCGTTCAGCGTGTCCACCTTGGCGCGCACGCGCTTGAGCACCTCGGAAGGATTCTCGCCGCGGCGCATGAGCACGACGCCGGTGACAATGTCGTCCTCGGCGTCCTGCCCGGCGATGCCCTGGCGCGGCACGGAGCCGAGCTCCACGGTGGCGAGATGGCGCACCAGGATCGGCGTGCCGCCGCGCTCGGCGACCACCACGTTCTCGATGTCTTCGGGCCCGGTGAAGAGGCCGATGCCGCGGATCAGGTACTGCTGGCGTCCCTGCTCGACGTAGCTGCCCCCGGCGTTGGCGTTGCCGCGCTGGATCGCCTGCGAAAGCTGGCCGAGCGTCACCTTGTAGTCGCGCAGCTTCGCGAGGTCAGGCCGCACCTCGTACTGCTTGACCAGCCCGCCGAGGCTGACTATGTCGGCGACGCCGGGCACGAGTCGCAGCTGGCGCGACACCACCCAGTCCTGGTAGGTGCGCAGCTCGCGCGGCGTGTGCTTGTCGCCCTTGATGCGGTAGCGGTAGATCTCGCCGATCGCGGTCGAGAACGGCGCGAGCTCCGCCTGCACGCCCTCGGGCAGGTCGACTTCGCGCAGCCGCTCGACGACCTGCTGCCGGGAGAAGTAGCCGTTGGCCCGGTCGTCGAAGGTGAGGATCAGGAACGAAAGCCCGAACTGGGTGTGCGAGAACATGCGCACCGCCCCGGGCAGCCCCGACAGGGCGACTTCCAGCGGCACCGTGACCTGCTTCTCCACCTCCTCGGCGGCGCGGCCCGCGTAGAGTGAGATCACCGTCACCTGCGTGTCGGTGACGTCGGGAAAGGCTTCGACCGGCAGGCTGACGAACGCCCAGATCCCCGCGCCGACGAAGAGCGCCACGCCGAGGACCACGAACAGCGGCTGGTACAGCGCGAACGCGATGATGCGCTTGATCAAGCCGTCAGTCCTTCGAGGCGAGCAGCCGCTCGAGGAGGAGGTTCCCGTCCACCACCACCTTGTCGGTGGCGGCGATGCCGCCGAGCACCGCCTGATAGCCGTCGCTGATGGGGCCCGGCACGATCGCGCGCCGCGCGTAGCGGCCGCCGCCCTGGTCGATGAACACGAAGTGCTGCTCGCCGCGCAGGTAGACCGCGCGCGTGGGCACGAGGTACCCGCTCGCCGCCGCCAGCTTGAGCTCCGCGACGGTGAACATCTCGGCCTTGAGGCGCTCGTCGGCCGCGTCTACAGTCCCGCGCACCTTCACGGTGCGCGTCTGCGGATCCACCAGGTCGGCGACCTGTAGCACGTGGCCGCCGATGCGGTCATCGCCGAGCGAAGCGGTCGAGAGCTTGACCTCGGTACCCGGCTTCACCCGGGCGACATCCTGCTCCGATACGTCGAGCATGAACCACAGGTGCGTCGGGTCCGAGACCACGAAGAGAGGCTTGTCGCCCTGCGAATCCGGGCGCAGCTCCTGTCCGGGGTTCAGGTTGCGCTCCACCACCACGCCGGCCACCGGCGAGCGCAACGCGAGCTCCTGGTCGACGGTATCGGTCTTTCCATAGAGCTTGAGCCGCGCGTTTGCGCGCGCACGTTCGCTTGCAGTCCGCACCACCTCCGCTTCCGCTGCCTGCAGGTCCTTGGCCGGCGCCACGCCGGCCTGCGCCAGCTCGCGGATCCGTTCCAGATTTTTCTGGGCAAGCGAATAGTCGTTCTCCGCCTTGCGAGCCTCGGCCTGGGCGACCCCGAAATCCGGCGCCGCGAGCACCGCCAGCGTCTGGCCGCGGGCGACGCGCTCGCCTGGGCGCACCGCAATCGCCTGGACACGTCCGGCGAATGGCGGGAACACGCGTGCGGTGCGGTCCTCGTTCCACACCAGGCGGCCGTTGAAGCGCAGCGTGACCTCGCGGCGCGGCTCGACCGGCACGGCGACGATCTGGTCGAGCATCGGGCTCGCCTTGGGGAAGACGAGAATGCTGTGCTGCTCGACGGTGAGCTGTGGCGCCGGCTCCTTCTCCCTCTTGTCCCAGCATCCCCAGGAGAGCAAGCCGGTGCAGGCGGCCGCGACGATCAGTTTCTCGACGCTCATTTCGCTTCCAGCATCTCGGCCGTGGTCTGCGCCGCGCGCCACGCGGCGTAGGCCTTGGCATGGTCGGTGCGCGCCGCCAGCGCCTCGAGCCGGACCGCGCGCAAGGTGCGGCGCGCGTCGAGCACCTCGAGCACCGAGCTCGCGCCGCGGCGGAAGGCGAACTCCACCGCCTCCGAGCTGCGGCCGGCGGCGGCGAGCAGCGACGAGTCGAAGCGCTCCATGCGCTCGGCGGCGGAGTCGAGGTCGCTCGCGGCGCGCCGCAGCTCGCCCGTAGCGACGGCGCGCACGCGCTCGAGCTGGTCGAGCGCGGCGTAGCGCTCGACCTCCGCCTTGCGGATGTCGCCCGAGAAGTCGTAGCCCGTGAAGAGCGGCACCGAAATGCCGAATCCGACCGAGTTCGCCGGATTGGTGCCCGGAAAATGCTCGTATTGGGCGCCGAGGGTGATGTCGCGGGTGCGTTGCGCGCGAGCGAGGTCGCGCAGGCGCTCGGCCGCCTCGACCCGCGCCTTCGCCGCCTGCACGTCGGGGCGCGCGTCCACCGCCTCGGCGAGCACCGCGGCGTCGGCGCGCTGCGGCGCCGGCCACGGATCGGCGGCGCTCAGCTCGGCGGCCGCGGCTTCCTCGCCGATCAGATACGCGAGCGCGAGCCGCGCCCGGGCCAGGTCGGCGCGCGCCGCCCGGGCGTCGTTCTGCGCCCTTCCCTGGTCCACCTCCACCTTCGCCACGTCGGCCGCGGCGAGGTCGCCGGCCTTCAGGCGCGTCTGCGCCGCCTTGAGCGTGTCGCCGAAGAGCTCGGCGGTCTCGTCGAGCACCTGGGCGCGCTCCTGCGCCTGCTTCAGGTCGAAGTAGGCCCCGCGCGCCGCGGCGAGCTGCTGGCGCAGCACGTCGAGCGAGTCGCGCTGCGCCGCGCGCCGCAGCCCGGACGCCGCGTCGAGGCGCAGCGCGCGCTTGTCGCCGCGCTCGAAGGTCTGGTCGATGCGGAACACCGTGTCCGCCCCCTGGGTGCCGCTCGCGATGCTGGTGCTGTTGACCGAGAAGGTGGCGTTCGGCCGGGCGCCGGCGATCGCGGTCTGCGCATCGGCGGACTCGAGCGCGCGCCGCGCCGCCAGCAGCTCGCGGTTGTTGCGCACGACGAGCTCCTCCACCTGGGCGAGTGTCACATCGCGCGCGAGCGCCGGACACGCCAGCGTGACCAAGACCATGACTAGCAATGCCCCTACCGACCGCACTGGACCCTTCGGGATCCGAAATGAGGCGGGCAGGTTACAGAGCGTAGATGGCCAACACCCTGACTAAAGCCTGACCCAAAGCTTTCAAACCCGAGACCGGCGAACTAAATTTCCAAACGGGGCATTAAGCCTCGTCCCCCAGTTGGCCAATCTCGTCCAGCAGGTCCACCAGAACCAGAAAGACGCGATCCGGCAGGCGGCTGGGGTCCTTCATCCAGGCCTCCATCTGGGCTGGCGTGGCTTTCAGCTTGGCCGCCAGTCGTTCTTCTCCGAGGTGCTTTACGCCGATACGCAAAAGCCGGAGGCGTGTAGCGTCCCTCATCGAATCAATCCTCGGCCGTGAGGACCAGCGCGAAGGCGAGAAGCCTCAAGCGGTGGTCTTGATGCCGAGCTCCTTCAGCTCGCCGACCTCCGCGCCGTCGTCCATGGAGAAGCGATCGCCGAAGTCGAACAGGTCCTCGTTCTGGAAGCCGGGGTAGTGCTGGATCTCCCACCAGTTGTGGTCGAGGTCTTCCATATAGAAGGAGTAGACGCCGTGCTGCATGACCGGCTTCAGGACCTGGCGGATCTTGTACTTCTCCTTGTGCTTGAGCGCCGCCTCGTAGGCCGAGTCGACCTCCTCCTTGCTCCTCACGTCCATGCCCCAATGGTTGAGCACGTTCACGGGATGGACCGCTTCGCCGACCTCGACCGCGACGATGTGGAACTTGAGGCCGAGGCGCACCACGATCGCCGGCTTGGCGTGGCGCACGCATTCGAGGCCGAGGAATTCCTCGTAGAACTTGCGCGACTCCTTGAGGTTGTACACCTCCATCGTGCCGTGCGAGAGCACGAATGCCTTCACGATGGCCTGGTCGTTCTTGGGATCGGCGATGCCGTCCTGGATGATCTCCCGCGTGGCGACGCTCATGGGCTCCTCCTCGTCAGGAAGCGGGCACCTTGTCCGCTTCGGTCAGGAAAGAATCGGCGAAGAACTCCTCGGCTGGCAAGCCGCATTGTGAACTGAAGTCGGCGCGCGCGGCGTCGACCATGACCGGGGCACCGCAGGCATAGACCTGGACCCCGGACAGGTCCGGAAAATCCTCCATTACCGCCCGGTGGACGAAACCGGTGCGGCCGCTCCAGTTGCACTCGGGGGTCGGGTCCGACAGCACGGGCACGAAGCGGAAGCTCGGCCGGTTCCATTTCTGCGGTACATCAAGCATGTAGAGATCGCGGCGTGCGCGGCAGCCCCAGTACAGGGTCATCGGGCGTCGCAGGTTCTTCTCGAATGCGGCCTCGCACATCGCCTTGATCGGCGCGAAGCCGGTGCCGCTCGCCAGCATGACGATCGGCTTGTCGGAGTCCTCCCGCAGGTAGAACGTGCCGAGCGGGCCTTCGAAGCGCAGGATGTCGCGCACCTTCGCCTTCGAGAACAGATGGTCCGTAAAAAGGCCGCCCGGGGTGTGGCGCACGTGGAGCTCCAGATAGGTCACGCCCTCGGGCTTCGGCGGCACCGCGATGGAGTAGCTGCGCCGTTTCTGGTCCTTCAGCAGGAGATCGACGTACTGCCCGGCGAGGAAACGGAAATTCTCGTTCATCGGCAGGCGCAGGCCCATCAGCGCGACGTCGGGCGCGGGGCGCTCGAGCTTCTCGAGCCTGCAGGGGATCATGCGCGGCCGGATCCCGGCCATGCCCTCGAGCTCGCGCACCTCCACCACCACGTCCGACAGCGGCCGCGCCTGGCAGAGCAGCGCATAGCCCTTCGCCTTGTCGCTGTCGGGAAGGTAGGTCGGATGGACCGCGCCGTAGTCGACCCTCCCTTCGCGCAGCGTGCCGCGGCAGGTGCGGCACACGCCGGTGCGGCAGCTGTAGGGCAGCATGAAGCCGGCGTCGAGGCCCGCCTGGAGGATGTTCTGCCCCTCCTTCACCTCGAAGCAGTGGCCGCTCGGCTTCAGCGTGACGGTGTAGCCCATTCGTTCCCCGAACTCATGCTCACATTATCACCGGCCAAGGTAGGCGCGCTCGATATGTGGGTGCCCGCGCAGGTCCCGCGGGGCTCCCTCCGCCACGATACGGCCCTCTTCCAGGACGTAGGCGCGGCGCGCGAGCTCGAGGGCCATCGCCACGTTCTGCTCGACCAGCAGCACCGCGACGCCGGAAGCATTGATGTGGCGCAGCACGCGGAAGAGCTCGACGACGACGGCAGGCGCAAGGCCGAGCGAAGGCTCGTCGAGCAGCAGCAGCCGCGGGCAGGCCATCATCGCGCGCGCGATCGCGAGCATCTGCTGCTGTCCGCCGGAGAGCGCGCCGGCGGCCGCGCCGAGCCGCTCGCGCAGGATCGGGAAGATGCCGAGCACGGTTTCAAGCGACTGCGCGCGCCGCTCGCGGGCGCCGCGGCGATAGCTGCCGAGCTCGAGATTTTCGCGCACGCTCATGGCGGCGAAGAGGCGACGCCCTTCGGGCACCAGCGCGATCCCTTCCTCGCAGAAACGGTGCCGCGGCAATCGCGCGAGGTCTCGCCCGGCGAGTAGCAGCTCGCCCGAGGCTAGGGGATGCAGCCCGGCCAGGGCATTGATGAGCGTGGTCTTGCCGGCGCCGTTCGGACCGACCACCACTCCGAGCTCGCCCTGGTCCAGCCGCAGCGAGACGTCCGACACGGCGGGGGCGGCGCCATAAGTCACCGTGGCGTTGCGCACCTCAAGCATGGGCCGTCCCCAGATAGGCGCTGAGCACCTCGGGATTGCGCATGACCTCGTGCGGCGCGCCCTGCGCGATGCTGCGGCCGTAGGTGAGCACCACCACGCGGTCGGTGAGCTCCATCACGGCGCGCATCACGTGCTCGACGAAGACGATGGTCGCGCCCTGGTCGCGGATCGCGCGGATCAGGCGCAGCGCGCCGTCCATCTCGGCCGGGGTCAGGCCGGAGAGCACCTCGTCCAGGAACAGGAGCTTCGGCCGCGAGGCGAGAGCCCGCGCGAGCTCGAGGAACTTGCGCTGGTGAAGATTGAGCTCGCCCGGATAGCGGTCTGCCTTGTCGCCCAGGTTCGTAAAATCCAGCCAGCGCCAGGCCTCCTCCTCGGCGCGGCGGCGGTCCATGACGACCTGGCCGAACATCGGCGGCAGCGCGATGTTCTGCAGCACGCTGAGGGTCGAGAAGGGCCGCGGAATCTGGTAGGTGCGGGCCACGCCGGCGCGCGCGATGCGGTGCGCCGGCATCCCGAGAAGCTCCTCGCCCTCGAGCCGGATCGAGCCGGCGTCCGCAGCGTAATGGCCGCTCACGACGTTGATGAGCGTCGACTTGCCCGAGCCGTTCGGCCCGACCAGGCCGAGAATCTCGCCTCGCCTCACCTCCAGGTCGACGCCGCCGAGCGCCTGGACCCCTTTGAACGCCTTGCGCACCTGCCGCACGACGAGCAGCGGCTCTCCGGAAGCCTTGGTAGAGATCCGTGGCGCATCCCCCGCCGCCTTGGGCGTGGGGCGGTCCACCATCGGTCCCTTCTTTCGAAACCGCTTGAGCATTTGCCCGAGGATGCCTTCGGGCATCGCGACGATCACGGCGATGAGGATCAGCCCGGAGAGCGCTCGTCCGAGCACCGCGGCTTCGGCGCCCGTGAATGCGTAGAGGAGCACCGTGATCGCGATCGCGCCGACCGCCGGGCCGAGCCAATGGCGCGTTCCGCCCAGGGCGCTCATCAGCACCACGTTGACCGCGAGCGCGATCGAGAAGGTCTCGGCCACGGTGACATAAGAGACGAACACGGCATGGATACCGCCGGCGAGGCCCGCCAGCGCGCACGACAGCGAGAACGCCGCCAGCTTGAAGCGCAGCGTCGGCACGCCCATCACTTCGGCCACATCCTCGTCGTCGCGGATCGCGAAAAGCCCGGTGCCGAAGCGCGCGTGGTACACGGCGTAACCGGTCCAAAGGCTCAGCACGGCCGCCGCGAGCATCAGCAGGTAAAGGGCGCCGGAGGCGGTCGGCGCGATCTTCGGCACATCGGCCATGACCTGGATCCCGGGGCCGCCGTCGACGGTGTTGAGGATCACGGTCGCCAGCACGAAGGTGATCGCGAGCGTCAGCAGCGCGAAGAGCTCGCCGCGCAGCGCCCGCACCCGGAAGACCACCGCGCCGAGGGCGGCGCCGAGCGTGGCGGCGGCGAGCGCCGCGAGCGGCAGGGTCCAGAGAAAGGGCCATCCCAGCCTGCCGGCGAGGACCGCGGTGGTGTAGACGCCGGCGCCGAAAAAGGCGGCGTGGCCGAAGGAAAAGTACCCCGAATAGCCGCTCAGCAGGTTCCACGACGTGGCGAGCACCACCGCGTGCGCGAGGAGGTACAGGAACGATTCGTAGAACGCCGGCAGGCCGGCGAACGGCACGGCGCAGAGCAGCACGGCGCAGCCTGCGAGGGCGGGCCGCATCAGAACTTCGCCGGCCGGAAAAGAAGCAGGCCGATCAGCAGCGAGAACGAGACGAGGGGCGCCCAGGTCGGCGCGGTCACCGCCATGGTGAGGGCCTCGCTCACGCCGATGACCACGCCGGCGACGAGCGGACCGAGCGCGCGGCCGAGACCGCCCATCATCACCGCGGCGAACACGACCCCCATCCAGGCGTAGATCTGCGCCGGCGCGAGCGTATGGTTGAGCGCGAGGCAAAGGCCGGCCACCGCGGCGAACGCGGCGGCGAGCCCCGACACGAGATAGCCGAGAAGCCTCTCGTTGACGCCGAACGCCGCGGCCATCGCGGCATCCTCGGTGCTCGCGCGCAGCGCCCGTCCGAGATCGGTGTAGCGCAGCACCGCCCACAGGGCGAGCGACAGTCCGAGCGCGAAAAGCACAGTGAGGAGATCCGGCAGCGCGAGAAAGAGCGGCCCCAGACGCCAGCGTACGCCGGCGTATGCGCTTTCCATGCGGTGGAAATCCGCGGTCCAGATCCACTGGATTGCGGCCTCGATCATGCTGGTCAGCCCGAAGGTGACGAGGAGCGTGTTGAGCAGCGTCACCGAGAAGCGGGTGAGAAACCAGTGCAGGGCCATGCCGGCGAGGAAGAAGAGCGGCGCGATGAATGCCAGCGCGACGAACGGATCCAGCCGGCCGGACAATTGAAACGTGAGGTAGCCGCCGAGGAAGGCGAGCGCGAAGTGCGCGAGGTTGACTTGCCGCAGCATGCCCCACGACAGGCTCAACCCCAGGCCGAGCAAGCCGTAGAGGGACCCGATGACGATGCCGGAGAGGACCGACTGGCCCAGCAGGGTCGCGCTTGGCACCTACCCGCCCGAGATCAGACGATCTTCGCCCCGGGCGCCGAGTACTGGGTCGGCCAGACCACGACCCACCTGCCCTGCTGCAGCTGCTTCACCTTGTACTGGTCCGAGCCCTCGACGTAGTTCTGCGGCCCGGTCCACTTGAGGCGGCCGAAGATCACCGGCACCTCGCTCTTCTTCAGCCAGGCGGCGAGCGCCTTGTCGTCGGTGCCCTTGGTCGCGGTCACCGCCGCCTCGAGCACCTGCCACGCCGCGTAGGCGATCGCCGATTGCAGGTCGACCGCCGGGTACGGGATGCCGGCTTCCTTGCTGCGCTCGGCATAGGTCTTCACGAACTGCGCGATCGCCGGGTCGTCGGTGAAGGGCGGATGCGCCTCGAAGTTGGTGAGCGCGAGCGCGCCCTGCGCCTCGGGCAGCTTCAGCATCGGCCCGGGCGCCGGGAAGAGATGCGCCTGCATCGGCGGCCGGTAGTCGATCCGCTTCATCGCCTCGAGCATCAGCACCGGGTCGATGCCGTTGGTGCCGCCCCACAGGAAATCCGGGTTCACCTCCTTGACGCGACTCGCGATCGCGCCGTAGTCGCGCGTGCCGAACTCGTATTCGATGTGCAGCACCTCCTGGAGGCCGCGCTTCTTCAGCACCTCGCGCGCGCCGACCGAGATGTGGTGCACCGACGGAAACTTGCTGGTCACGATGGCCACCGTCTTCGGCGGCTTCGGCGCGCTCGCCGCCGCGTCGAAGATCAGGTTGGGCCAGACGTTCTCCGGGTCGAAGGCCGAGCCCGCGGTCTGGAACTGCATGTCGTACTTGGCGAGCTTCGGGATGCCGAAGGAGTTGTGCAGCAGCACCTTGCCGTAGCGCTGCGCGACTCCCATCGCCGCCAGGATCGCCGCGGTGGCGTAGGGGCTCTGGATGAGGTCGACCTTGTCGGAGGTGATGAGCTGCTCGTAGAGCGTGCGCGTGAGCTCAGGCTTCGACTGATCGTCGCGCAGCACCCACTCGACCGGCCGGCCGAGCAGGCCGCCGCGCTTGTTCAAATTCTCGACGTAGATTTCGCCCGTGACCTTGTGGATGAGCGCGAGCGAAGCGAGCGGACCCGTGAGCGGCAGCGTGCTGCCGATGCGCAGCGGCTTTGCCTGTGCCAGCGCTTTCCCTAATGGAGAAAACGTGGAAAGCAGCGCGGCAGCGCCCTTGAGGGCACCGCGTCGGGTCGGGTTCATCGTTCCTCCGCCTTGTTCACGTAAGCATGATCGACGTATTTCGCCGGGTCCGACAGCAGCTTGCGCGGCTCGCCATACTTCGAGCGCAGAGCGAGAACCGTCGCGAGGCCGTCCATGTCGACCGCGGGCTCCCTGAAGAAACCGCGCCTGTCGTCGAGCAGCACTTGCAGCGACTGCCTGGCGAGTTGCGGCGTCATCGCCGGCACGTTCGCCACTAGCAGCGCCTCGGCAGCCTCCCGGTTGGCGGGCTCGTACAGGAAGCGAACGCCCGCGCGCCACCCCCGCACGTAGCCTACCACCGAGGCTTCATTCTGGCGCGCCCATGAACGGCGCGCCGCGGCCACGACGCCCTGATAGGCGCCGAGCGCATCGGCGGCGCGGGCAAGCTGCACGTGTCCCTTGTTCATGGCGAGCAGGTCGAACGGCGTGACGAGCATGGTGCCGGCGTGCGCGCCCTTCAGCAGCGCCTCGAAGCGGCCGAGCGCGCCGCCGGCGCGCTCGAAGGTCACCTCGGACTCGGCGATGCCGTGCTTCGCGAGCAGCTCGCGCAGCACGAACGCATAGCCGGTCGTCATCGCATCGACCGAGAGCTTCCGCCCCTTGAGCTCGGCCACCGCCCTCACGCCATGGCCGCCGACGAGCGACAGGAAGCCGTGGTCCGCGCCCATGAACGCGAACAGGTCGGGATGCTCCGGGATGGCGGCCTCGCCCTGACCTTCCTGGTAGGCGACGACGTTGTCGATCGCGGTCATGGCGATGTCGAAGCGTCCTTCGGCGAGCCCCTGCATCTGGAAGGTGGAGCTCGGCGTGGGGGTGAGCACGACACGGATGGCGTTGCGCTCGAAGAACCCCTGCTGCTCCGCCGCCCAGAGCGGCAGGTTGAAGCCGCCGGGGAAAACGACGACGTTGAGCGCCTGCAAAGGCTTTGATCTCCTCCTCGCGCAGCATATAGTGTTCATTCACCAATCCATTGTCAAAAGCGCATGGAATTCGGCTATTTCACCCTGAGCGACAACCACTACCCGGCGAACCCGCGCAGCGCGAACCAGTTCGTGCTCGAGATCCGCGAGCAGGCGATCCTCGCCGACCGCATCGGCATGCACTCGTGCTGGATCGGCGAGCACCACTTCGACTCGCTGGGCGTAAACTCGCGTCCCGACCTGCTGCTCGCCAACATCGCCTCCCAGACGAAGCACGTGCGCCTCGCGCCGGCGGTGAACGTGCTGCCGCTGCACCACCCGGTGCACGTGGCGGAGATGTGGGCGACGCTCGACCTCCTGTCCGGCGGCCGCGTCGACTTCGCCACCGGCCGCGGCTACGACCGCAAGGAGTACCGGCCGTTCGGCGCCGACTTCATGGCTTCGGCGGAAATCTTCGAGGAGGGCATCGACGTCCTCCTCAAAGCCTGGAACTCCCCGGGGACCTGGTCGCACAAGGGAAGGTTCTTCGACATCCCGGAGATGCGCATCACGCCGCAGCCGGTGCAGAAGCCGCTGCCCTTCTATGTCGCCTCGTTCTCCAAGACCAGCCTCGAGATGGCGGCGCGGCGCGGGCTCAACATCATCTACGCGCCGTTCGCGGCCGGCATGGTGTTCGGCGGCCTCGACAAGGCGGTCGAGGGCTACCGTGAAGCCTGCATCCAGGCCGGTACGAAGCCGGGACGCGCGATGTGCAGCTACTTCGTCTTCATCGCCGACGACCCGAAGGCCGAGGACTACGGGCGCCAGGCCCAGATGGACTACTTCAACCACTGCGTGCTGCCCGCCTTCCCGCAGAAGAAGGAGGACGCCCCGCCGACCATGCAGTACTTCCTGAAGATCGTCGACATCCTGAAGAACATGAAGAAGGAGGACCTCGGCGAGCGCTCGATCCTCCTCGGGCCGCCGCAGAAGATCGTCGACACGCTGAAGAAGGTGGAGGCGAGCGGCATCGCCGAGGTGATCCTCTATTTCAACGTCGGCAACAAGCCGCACACCCTGGTGAAGGAGCAGATGCAGCGCTTCATGGAAGAGGTCGCGCCGCACTTCCAGGGCAAGCATCGGGAGAGGATGGCCGCCTGACATGAAACTGGTCACTTTCGAGATCGACCATCGCGCGCGTCCCGGCCGGCTCAGCGGAGACGAGATCGTGGACCTGCACGCGCTCGCGCCCGACGTCCGTACCATTCTTGAACAAGATCTGCTGGGCAAAGCGGCGGCGGCGGCGGGGCGTTCGGTGCCGCTGAAGGAGGTGAAGCTCCTGGCGCCTATCCCCAATCCCGGCATGGTGCTCTCGGTCGGGATGAACTATCACGAGCACCTGAAGGAAATGAAGACCCCGGTGCCCGAAAAGCCGGCCGCATTCACGAAGAGCGTCGCGAGCATCATCGGTCCCGACGCGCCGATCCGCATTCCGCCCAGCAACCCCGGCATGCTCGACTGGGAAGGCGAGTTCAGCGTGGTGATCGGCAAGCCCTGCCATCGCGTGAAAGCAGCTCAGGCGCTCGACTACGTCGCGGGCTACACCATCGTCAACGACGTCTCCGCCCGCGACTGGGTCGCGCCGATCTTTTCGGCAACCGGCGTCATGGGGCCGATCCACGCCTGGGAGCACAACCTGCTCGGCAAGATGTTCCCGACCTTCTGCCCGATGGGACCGGTGCTCGCGACCAAGGACGAAGTGCCCGACCCGGCGAACGTGAAGCTGCAGACGCGGCTGAACGGCACGCTGATGCAGGACGCCAGCACCGACGACCTCGTGTTCAGCGTGGTTCAGCTGATCGAGTACTACTCGCAGTTCTACCTTTTCCGGCCCGGCGACGTGATTACCACCGGCTCGCCGAGCGGCGTAGGCTACGGGCGCAAACCGAAGCTCTTCATGAAGGCCGGCGACGTGGTCGAGGTCGAGATCCAGGACATCGGGGTGCTCCGCAACCCGGTTCAGGCATGAACCTGGCCAGGCTTGCCTCCTTGACGCTGCTGCTCGTCCTCGCCGGCACGGCGGCGGCCGACCTCCGAGTCGCCATCGTGTCGCGCACCGTGTTTTACGTCCCGCTTTGGCTCGCCCAGGACAAGGGCTACCTGAAGGACGAAGGCATCAGCGCCACCGTCGAGATCTTCGACAACGCCGAGAAGATCATGGAGGAGCTGCGCAGCGGCCGCTCGCAGATCGCCATCGCCACGCCGGAGAGCGTGGTCGTCGACGCTTACCGCGGCGGCAGCCTGCGCATCATCGCTGCCAACGCCGAGCGGTTGCCGCATTTCATCATCGCCAGGCCGCAGATCAGGACGCTCGAGCAGCTGCGCGGTGCAAGGTTCGGCGTGCTGTCCCTCAACGAGGGCACCACCTACCTGGTGCACCGGCTCGCCGGTGCGATCGGCCTCAAGCCGGGTGAATACGAAGTCCTGGCGGTCGGCGGCGCGCCGACCCGCTGGAGGCTTCTTCAGGAAGGCAAGATCGACGCCGGGTTGCAGCCCTTTCCGCTGAGCTACGAAGCCGAGGCCGCCGGGTTCACCAACTTCGGCCCGATCTCACATTACGTCAGCGATTACCTGTTCACGAGCGTGAATGCGGACTCGAAATGGGCCCAGCAGCACCGGCTACTCGTCCAGGCGTTCCTCCGCGCGCTCAAGCGCGGGCAGGAAGAAATGGCCGCGCGCCCCGCCAGCGCCGCGGGGATCGCGGCGAGAGAGCTTAAGACGGCCCCTGCCCTCGCGGAACGGGCGCTCGCGGATACCGCAAGACTGAAGATTCTGTCGCCGGACTTGTCCGTCTCGGACGCCGCGCTCGGAAGCACATTCGAGACCGTGCTCGGGGTGGGGCTCCTGCCGCCGGGGAGCGTCTACGAGCGCTCCCGCATGGTCGATTCGGGCTACCTCCCCGGCCGCTGAGGCACGCCCAGCGAGCGCCAGTCGGTGCTCTTAGCCACGATGCCCTCGAAGGAAGCGAGGTCCACGTAGCGCACGCCTTTCCGCGCGCCGATCGCCTGCCCGCTGTCCTGGAACTTCTTCACCGCCGCAACCATCATCCTGCGGAACTGCGCGACCGCGAGATCGCTCGAGCCGAAGTGGTCCTCGGAGCGCTCGGTGATCGGCCCCATCGACTCCCACATCGCCATGTCCTGCGCCGGGATGCCGGCGATGCCGGTCCAGTCGCCGCGCTTCATCGCCTCGCGGTCCTGCAGGTAATCGTTGGCGAGATTCCTTTTCTTCCGGTAGTCGCGATCCAGATCGGGGCCCACTTCGGCGGCGCAGAAACGCCGCCACGCCTGCTGGCTGATGCCCTTCGCCGGGTCGGGATGCCAGGCGATCCAGTAGAACATGGTGTTCACGTCGTCGATGGGCACCAGCATTTGCGCCAGGTTGTACTGGTTGTTCGGCGGGATCAGCACGGTGAACGGCGCAAGGAACAGCGTCGTGCGCACGTACTGGTCGGTCTCGGCGTTCCGGATCGGCTTGCGGATCGCTGCGTACCGAAAACCGTAGTCGGTCGCCTCGAACTGAAGGCGCGGCGCCTTGTCGTTCGAGGGTCGCAGCCAGGCGCTGTCGGTGGCGGTGGAGCCGTAAACGTCTTCCGCCGCCGGCATGTTGGTCGAATGCAGGCTCGAGCTGTGCGCCGAATCGATCGAGCCTTCGAGCACCTGCGCCCAATTGCACGCGGCGTGCATCTTGACGATCGCGTAGCGGATGCCGGGCGCGGGCGCCCAGGCGGGCGGCTCGAACTCGCGTAGTTCTTCTCTAGGACCCATCCAGACCCACACGAACCCGCCCGCTTCGCGCGCCGGATAGGCCTTGGTCTTCTTGCCGAGACGCTGCGCCGCACCGGGCGCTTCGGACGGCATGTCGAGGACGTTGCCGTCCACATCGAATTTCCAGCCGTGGTAGAGGCAGCGCAGGCCGCACTCCTCGTTGCGTCCGAAGGCAAGCGAGGCGCGACGATGCAGACAGTACTCGCCCAGGACACCAAGTCTGTTCCTGGAATCCCTGAAGACAATCAGGTCCTCGCCGAGCAGCCTCGAGCGGACCGGCTTGCCGTCGGGCTCGGCGACCTCCTCGGACATGCAGACGGGCAGCCAGTGCCGGCGCATGACGCCGCCCATGGGCGCGTCGCCCTCAACGCGGCAGAGGAGCTGGTTCTCTTCTTGGGTGAGCATACTTAGGCGTCTAAGTATTCAAAAAGGCATAGTATCCTCGCCTTTGCATGAAGACAATTGCCATCGGCGTCGTCGGGCTTGGCCGCGCATTCAGCCTCATGGCGCCGACGTTCGCTGGCGACACGCGCGTGCGCCTGGTCGCGGCCGCGGACCCGCGAGCGGTAGCGCGCGCACGCTTCGCCGCCGATTTCGCGGGCCGCACCTATGCTGCTGTAGAAGAGCTCTGTGCCGACACCGCGGTACAGGCCGTCTATGTCGCGACGCCGCATCAGCACCATGCCGCACACACCATCGCTGCTGCCGCCGCGCGCAAGCACGTGCTGGTCGAGAAGCCGATGGCGCTCAGCCTGGACGAATGCGCCGCGATGAACGCGGCGGCGCGCGCGCAAGGTGTGCATCTCGTGGTCGGCCACAGCCATAGCTTCGACGCTCCCGTCGCCCTCGCCCGCGAGTTGATCGAGGGCGGCGCATACGGGCGCTTGCGCATGATCACCGCCGTCAACTTCACCGACTTCCTCTACCGGCCGCGTCGCCCCGAGGAGCTCGATACCGAGCACGGCGGAGGAGTGGTTTTCAACCAAGCGGCACATCACGTCGACATCGCCCGCCTCCTTGGCGGCGGGCGGGTCAAAACCGTGCGCGCCGCGACCGGGGCGTGGGACCCGGCGCGGCCGACCGAGGGGGCGTACTCGGCGCTGCTGACATTCGAGGACGGCGCGTACGCCTCGCTCACCTACAGCGGCTATGCCCACTTTGACTCGGACGAACTGTGCGACTGGATCGGCGAAGGCGGCCAGCGCAAGGACCCGCAGGCGTACGGTGCCGCGCGGCGCAGCCTGTCGGGCGACGAAATGGCGCTCAAGAATGCGCGCAACTACGGGGGCTCGCTGTTTGCGTCCGCCGGGGGGACGCTGCTGCACCAGCACTTCGGACTGCTCATCGCCTCGTGCGAGCGGGCCGACCTGAGGCCGATGCCGCAAGGGGTCATGATCTACGCCGACACCGAGCGGCGCCTCGAGCCGCTCGCCGGGCCGAAGGTGCAGCGCGCGGGAGTGATCGACGAGCTCTACGCCGCCGTCGTCGACGGCAAGCCGCCGCGGCACGACGGCGACTGGGGCGCAGCCACGCTGGAAGTGTGCCTCGCCATGCTGCGCTCCTCGCGCGAGGCAAGGGAGATCGCATTACAAAGCCAGACCGCCTGGCACATCTGACGAAGGAAGCCTGGCGCGCCTTCGTCCGCGACCTCCAGGCCCGGCTCGCCGGACACGGCGTCAGCTTCGGCCATTGGACGTTCCTGCGCATCCTCTGGGCGCGCGAGGGACTGACGCAACGCGAGCTTTCCAACGAAGCGGGCGTGATGGAGCCCTCGACCCACGCGGCGCTCAAGGCGATGGAGCGGCTCGGGTACGTGAAGCGGCTTCAGGTCCCTGCAAACCGCAGGACCGTCTACGTGCATCTCACCGCGAGAGGCCGCGCGCTCGAGCAGCGCCTCGTGCCACTCGCCAGGTCCTCGAACCGCGCGGCCGTGCGCGGCCTGCCGGCGCGGGACGTCGAGGCGGCAAAACGCGTGCTGGTTGCGGTGACCGAGAACCTTGTCCGCCCTACTCGATCTTCACCCCGGCCGCCCGCACGACGTTCGCGTACTTCTCGAAGCTCGCCCGGTTCGCGGCGTTATAGGCGTCCGGCGTAGAGCCCACCGGGTCGATGCCGAGCTGCCTGAAGCGCTGCACCACCTCGGGCTGCTTCACCGCCTTCTGCGCCTCGGCGGCGAGCCGCGATACGATTTCGCGCGGCGTGCCCGCGGGCGCGTAGTAGCCGATCTCGGCGATGAATTCGTAGCCCGGAATCCCCGATTCGGCCACCGTCGGCACCTCTGCAGTCTGTGGCGATCGCTGGGCGGTGCTGATCGCGAGGATCTTCACCTTGCCGGCCTTCACATGCGACTCGATCGAAGGCAGCGCGGAATAGAGCAGACCCACCTGTCCGCCCAGGAGCGCCGGCACCGACTGGCCGGTGCCCTTGTAGGGCACATGCACGAGGTCGAGCTTGAGGCCGGTCTTCAGAGCCTCCATCGCCAGGTGATGAATGCTGCCGAGCCCCGAAGAGCCGTAGCTGATCTTGCCGGGCTGCGAGTGCACCAGCGCGATCAGCTCTTTCATGTCGTTCGCCGCGAGCGAGGGATGGGCGACCAGGTAAAGCGGCGAGGTCCCGAGCATGCTCACGCCGGTCAGCTCCTTGAGCGGGTCGTAGGGCAGGCTGGAGAAGAGATGCGGGTTCACCGCGATCTGCGTGACGTCGGCGACGAGCAGCGTGTAGCCGTCGGGCGCCGCCTTCGCCACTTCGTTGGTGCCGACGATGCCGCCCGCGCTGCCGCGGTTCTCGACCACCATCTGCTGGCCGAGCGATTCGCCGAGCTTCTGGCCGACCAGCCTGGCGATGGTATCGGGCAGGCCGCCGGCCGCGTACGGAACGACTACTTTGACCGGCCGGTTGGGGAAGGCCTGCGCGCTCGCCGCGAAGGACGCGAGCATCGACAGGACAAAAGCCACGAATTTCATATTCACCCTTCCTCCTCGGCAATGTGGCGCCAGTATACTGAGCCGATGAACCGGCTCAGGCTCACGCTTGCGTGCTGGGATTACGACCGCACCCGCGCGCTCGCCGACGGCAGCGTCCGGCCCGACGGCATCGATCTCGTGTATCTCCAGCAGCCGGTCGAGGAGACCTTCTTCCGGATGCTGCGCTACCGGGAGTTCGACTGCTCCGAGATGTCGCTCTCGTCGTATGTCGCGTCGCTCGGGGCCGAGGAGCCGCCGTTCGTCGCGATCCCGGTGTTTCCTTCCCGCTTCTTCCGCCACTCGTGCATCTTCGTCTCGACGAAAAGCGGCATTCGCGCCCCCGAGGACCTGAAGGGCAAGCGCGTGGGCGTGCCCGAGTACCAGATGACGGCGCCGGTCTGGATCCGCGGCATCCTGTCGGACGACTATGGCGTGAGGGTGAGCGATGTCGAGCACTATTCGGGCGGCGAGGAGGAGCCGGGCCGCGACGAGAAGATCCGGCTGAACCTTCCCGCGTCGATCCGGGTGAAGCCGATCGGCCCTAGCCAGACGCTCTCGCGCATGCTCGCCGACGGCGAGCTCGACGCGCTGGTCACGGCGCGCGCGCCGTCGACCTTCCGCACCGAGCCGGACAAGGTGCGGCGCCTGTTCCCTTCCTACGTCGAGCAGGAGAAGGCGTATTACCGGCGCACCAGGATCTTTCCGATCATGCACACGGTCGCGATCCGGCGCGACGTGTACCGCGCCAATCCCTGGGTCGCTCAATCCCTGTACAAGGCCTTCGTCGCCGCCAAGGCGAAGGCCTTCGAGATGTACCAGCAGACCGCCGCGCTGCCCGCGATGCTGCCCTGGCTGGTCGCGCACGTCGAGGAGACGCTGCGGGAAATGGGCGAGGACTGGTGGCCCTACGGGCTGGCGCCGAACCGGCACGTGCTCGACGCGTTCCTGCGCTACCACCACGAGCAAGGCCTGTCGCCGCGCCGCTTCGCGCCCGAGGAGCTCTTCGCCGAGGAAACCCTGGAGACGTACAAAGTCTGAACACCGTCGACAAAACGATCACCGGCCTCCTGTCGCGGTCCCCGGCGGAGATCGCGCGCGTGCTCGAGAAGGCGAAGGCGGAGGGCGTGAGCGCGTGCGCCTTCTTCCCCAGCCTCACGTTCCAGGCGCAGCTCCTGCATATCGATCCGCGTGCGGGCCGCATCCTGATGACCCGCAGCGCCCTGCCGGCGGCGAACGCCGCGGTGCTGGCGCGCCCGCGCTGCACCTTCCATTGCGAGCTGGCGGGCTGGCACGTCGAGTTCATCGCCGCCGAGCCGCGCGCGGTAGCGGTGCGCCGGCGCGAGCTGATCCAGTGCCGCTTCCCGGAGCTGCTGGCAAGCAATCCGCGCCGCAGCCACGACCGCGTCCATCTCAAGCCGCCGCTTCCCCTTCGCGTGCACGCCGACACCCGCGGCATCATGCCGTTCGACGCGCTGATCCTGGACCTCGGCGCGGGCGGCATCGCGTTCCTCTGCTATGCGTGCAGCATCACGCTCGAGCCCGGCACCGTGCTGCGCGGCTGCCGCATCGTGCTGCCCAACCGGAGCGAGTGCGTGGTCGACCTCGAGGTGCGCTACACGCAGGCGATCACGCTGCCGAACGGCCATCGCGCGATGCGCTCCGGCTGCCTGTTCCTGACCCCCTGCCCGCAGCTCGCGGCCCTGGCGGGGCGCGCGCTCAGGCGCTAGCCCGCAGGCGGACGACGAAGCAGTTGCCTTCGCAGCGGACGTCGCCTCCATGCCGGCGCGCGATCTGCCGCACGATGGAAAGCCCGAGCCCCGAGCCGCGCGCCCCGCGGTAAAACGGCTCGAACACGCGCTCGCGCTCGGCGGCGGGCACGCCGATCCCCGAGTCGCACACCGACAACTCCCTGTTTTTCAATGACACCGTCACGGGCGGCGCGCCATGACGTCTGGCGTTCTCAAGCAGGTTGCGGATCATCCTGCGCAACAACCTGGCATCCCCTCGCACCATCATCGAGGCACCCTCGGCTTCGATGCCGTATCGAGACGCTTCCTCGGCCGCGAGGGCGAGCAGGTCCACCGTCTCGCTGCTCTCGACGCCGGGCAGGGCGTCCAGCCGGCTCGCCAGCAGGATCTCGTCGATGAGGGCATCGAGCTCGGCAATGTCCTGCTCGAGCTCGCGCTTGCGGGCCGGGTCCGCCCCCTCCTTCATGAGCTCGACCGCCATGCGGATGCGGGAAAGCGGCGTGCGCAGCTCGTGCGACGCGCTCGCCAGCATCGACTTGTTCGCGCCGACCAGCCGCTCGATGCGCTCGGCAGCCTGGTTGAAGCCCTCGGCAAGGCGCGCGACCTCGTCGCGGCCCTCGACCTTCACGCGGGCCGAGAGATCGCCCTCCCCCAGCGCGGTCACGCCCCGATGCAGGCGCTCGAGGCGCCGGGTCAGCCGGCGCACCACCGGGTAGGCGCCGACCGCGATGGCAATCAGGATCAGCGCGAGGACGAAGAAGCCGAATCCCGGCCCGCCGCGATGCGGCGCGCGCGCCGCGAGCCAGCGTCCGTCCTCGAGCTGCGCCGCCCAAACCGGCGGCCCGCGCATGCGGTGCTGGCGTCCGGGGCGCTGCGGTGCCTCGATCGGACGGCCGACACGCGCGAGGCGCGTGCCGTCGGGCGCGAACAGCGCCAGGTCGATGCGCAGGTCGCGCGCCAGCCGCTCGAGCGCCGCCTGCTGCTCGGCGGCCGGCGCTGCGGCCGCGGGCAGCACGTTGCGCGCGACCGTGGCCAGCGTCTCGTCGCTCACCCAGGCCTCGCCGAAGCTGCGCCACGCGAGGGCAGCCACGAGCGCGAACACAGCCAGGCTCGCTACGACCGCCAGGTAGATGCGCAGGTACAGCTTACGCATCAGGGTTGTTGACGGGCAAAAACATAGCCTGCACCGCGCACGGTAATGAGGCGGCGTGGCTTCTTGGGGTCGTCTTCGATCGCCGCGCGGATGCGGGACACGTGCACGTCGATGGAGCGGTCGAAGGCCTCGAGCGGCTGGCCCTTCACCAGGTCCATCAAGGTGTCGCGCGACAGCACCCGGCCGGCGTTCTCGGCGAGCGCCACCAGCAGCTCGTACTGCAGCGAGGTCAGCGTGCGCTCTGCGCCGTCGACACGCACCGCGCGCGCGTCGCGGTCGATTTCCAGCCGACCGAAGCGCATGAGACTCGATCTGGCGGGCGCATGTGCTCGCCGCAACAGGGCACGCAGCCGCGCGAGCAGTTCGCGCGGCTCGAACGGCTTGGCGAGATAGTCGTCGGCGCCGATTTCGAGGCCGACCACGCGGTCCATGGGCTCGCCGCGCGCCGTGAGCATGAGGACCGGCGTGTTCCACTTGGCGCGCAGGCGCCGGCAGACTTCCAGGCCGTCGATGTCGGGAAGCGTGAGATCCAGCACCAGCGCGTCGTAGGGTTCGCGCCCGAGGCGCTCGAGCGCGGCGGCGCCGCCCGCCACGGCGGCGACTTCGAAGCCCGCCGCGCCGAGGTATTCGGACACCATCCCGGCGAGGCGAGCGTCGTCTTCGACGAGGAGAACCCGCTCGGACACCCCGCCAACTATACCGCTCAGCCCCAGCGGTGGCGGTGGCGCTCGAGGCGTTGCGCGAGGCCCTTGCGCTGCTCCGGCGTGAGCACCTCCGCGGCGTCCGACAAGGCGCGGCTGAAGCGACGCGACGCTTCGTCGGCAAGGCGAATCTTCTCCGCGCGCAGCGATTCGACGGCGGCGGGATCAATGCGATCCTGGGTGAACAGCTCGATCGCCTGCTTGCGCGTGGCATGGAACTTCTCGCGCAGGGGCGCGAGGTCCTTCACCGCCTCCTTGACGATCGGCGCCAGGCGCTGCTTCTGATCCTCGGTGGCGTCGATCTCGACATAGAGGTGGCGCAGCATGCGGTCGATGTGCGCGTCGGACAGCGGCTCGCCGCGGCGCCAGCCGCCGTGCGCATACGCCTTGGCGCCGAATCCGGCGAGCGCCGCGCCAGCCAGCGCGAACAATCCCGCGCGCCGGAAAAAGCCTCGGCGCCGGCAGCTTTCAGTGGTCTGTTCCATGACTTCCTCTCGTACTCGTTTGGACGAGAGAAGTCTCGCGCCGCCTTGTAAGGCGCTTCTTTCCGGCATGTAAAGTTATATGAAGCGCGCTACTCGACCCCCTGTGAAGGGGGTCGCGAGCCGAAGGCGAGCGGGGGGTTTGGTTTTTTGCAGCGACTCCACGCGTCTTAATCCGCCAGGGCTTCATCTATTCGCGCACAAACTCCTTCAAATTGCTGCATCACTTCCAGATTGTCGAATCGAATTACGCGGATGCCTAGGAGCGCGAGCTCTTCAGTCCTGCGGCCGTCGTGCTGCTCGCCGGCGCCTGAGAAGTGGGAATCCCCGTCAACTTCGACGACCAGACGCGCTTGCGCACAGTAGAAGTCCGCGATGTAGCGAGCAAGGGGTTTCTGCCGCGTAAATTTCTTCGGATGCGTAGATGAAAGTGGAACCAAAGCCTTTCGCTCGGCGGGAGTGGGATCGTGGCGCAGTTCCCGCGAGCGGGCCTTGAGGTCGCGGCGATATCGGAAAAATGGGCGCACCGGTCGCACGAGATCTTCAACGCCCAGCCCGGAGATCGGCGCACAGCACCACAACGAAAAAAAACTAAACCCCCCGCTCGTTTCACTCGCGACCCCCTTTACAGGGGGTCGAGGCGGGCGAGCACGCCATTGCTCTCGTCGGTGAGGAGATAGATCAGCCCGTCGGGGCCCGTGCGCACGTCGCGGATGCGGCCGAGCGCGTTCTTGAGCAGGCGCTCCTCCTTCACCACCTTCTCGCCGTCGAGCTGCAGGCGCACGAGCATCTGGTCGCGCAGCGCGCCGACGAAGAGGTTGCCCTTCCAGCGCGGGAAGCGATCGCCGGTATAGAACGCCATCCCCGAGGGCGCGATCGAAGGCACCCAGTAGTGGATCGGCTGCTCCATGCCGGGCTTGGCGGTGCCCTCGCCGATCTTGGTGCCGATGCCGTAGTTGACGCCGTAAGTGATCACCGGCCAGCCGTAGTTGGCGCCTGCGCGGATGATGTT